>Ga0257126_1000320_pt1 | contig 39895 bp, 36 predicted proteins | sample SI060_120mmetaG_FD_190151 | JGI IMG/M metagenome (GOLD analysis project Ga0257126, IMG submission 190151) | Marine microbial communities from Saanich Inlet, British Columbia, Canada - SI060_120m | ecosystem: Environmental > Aquatic > Marine > Inlet | place: Canada: British Columbia | collected... | reverse complement strand
TTTATCTAAAGCAGGAGAAATTTGGAATTCAATGACATATACACTTAAAAATACATTTATCGAAAAATCTAAGGAAGATAAGGTAAGGTATGAAAATGATATGTTAGAATATAAAAATAGCAAACAAGAACTTTAAAGTTTATATATACCTGTGAAATTATTAGGTTTACAAGTCTTTAAATATTTACGTTCGTCTTCTTCTATATCTAAACTATTTATAATTTTTTCTATTTCTTCTTTAGAATTCTCTTTTCTAGATACAGTCTTAAATAAATCATACATATTAGTATTTGATACTAATTTCAATCTTCCCACTATCCCCTCCAACACAACTAAACTATTACTATCTAAATCCGCATTTATCACTTTTTCATTTATATCTAATTTATCTAATCCTTTCTCTACTGCTTTTAATGAAATTAACATATATGAAAATGCCGAACCTACATTTCTCAATAAACTACTATCCCTCAAATCTCTTTGCATTCTGGATATCGGCAATGTATTAGAAAATAAATTCCATAACGCATTAGATAAAAGAAAGTTCGCCTCGGCGTTCTCAAAATAAATAGGATTATTCTTATGTGGCATGGCACTTGAACCAACTTGGTCTTTACTCATTTTTAATGTAAAATAATCACGGGATATATATGACCACATATCCCTACATAAATCTATAAATATAACATTAATTCTTCTTAATATATCAAATATCTCCGCATAATTATCATAATGATCTATCTGCGTTGTATACTGATTTCTCTCTAGACCAAATACAGATATAAACTTATCACCAAACTCTACCCAATCTACATTTGGTAAAGACATCCTATGAGCATTAAAATTACCCACTGCACCGCCAAACTTAGTAGTGTAATTAATATTATTTAATTTTCTCGATTGTATTACCAATCTCTCATAAAATACTAATATCTCTTTACCTAAAAACGTAGGAGATGCCGGTTGCCCGTGTGTTCTTGATAATAAAGGAATTTTAGACCACTCTAGAATATAATTTTTTAAAACTTTTAATATTTCATTAATCTTGGGTAATATAACTTTCTGTATAGTAGATTTTAGCATCATAACATTAGCAGTACTATTTACATCTTGTGAAGTTAAACAAAAATGAACATAAGTATCTATATTTTTTCTTTTTAATGAATTATTTTTTTTAATCCTATCTACTATATAATATTCTATTGCTTTAACATCGTGTTTAGTCTTTTCTTCAATTTCTAATACTCTAATGGCATTCTCTAAAGAAAAGTTTTTATAAATATCTCTAAGAAATACCTTATCTTCTTCTGTTATATCTTCATAAATATCAAACTCTCCCAAAGATATTAAATATTCTATCTCTACCATAATTCTATATCTAATAAATGAATATTCAGAATGATAATTTTTTATATCTTTTGTTTCTTGATTATACCTGCCGTCTATAGGTGTAATTGAAGTTAAACGAGATTCCATTTATTTCTATTTATTCATTATTATTTAAATCTATTAATATTAGTATTTATAATATTAAAAATAATTTCATTAAGAAATAAAATATTCCTGCCATAAAACTACCAAACGCAACCCCCCCTACTATTTGAAATATATTATGACATTTTTTCACGTATCTCGCTACTCCTGTTATAACTATCAAAAATATATGTACTAAACAAAATCTCTTATTACTTAAAATAAAATCAGATAAAGGTAGCTTAAATTGCCATTTAGCAAGAATCATAAATATACTAAATATTGTTATACTAGTCACGTGTCCAGAAGGAAATCCAGGAGTATCTTTATTTACTTTACCATTTCTTGATAAATAATCTGTATTATATGCTCCTTCGGGTCTTCTAGTTATTTGATACATTTTTGGAGAATATTCTAAATTTTTTATTATTTTTACTAAATAATCAGAACTTAATATATAAATAAATAAGAATATATCAATAAGATTTTTCACTGGATTAATTAAGAAATTATATAGAAGTGAAAAATATATTACTACTGGTAACAAACTTATAAAATCAAATATTATTATCATTATTTATTATATTTATTATATTATATTTTTTAGATTTAAAAAAATAAGTTATACATTTATTTAAAAATGTCATTCAATCATTCAAACATAAATCAAGAAACACTTCAAGAAACTTTTAGCAAGTTTAATGATTTAGGAGCACACGTAGTAGGTTCCCTATTTGATATTGCTACACCTATACTTAGTACAGTTGGTGGTGTTAATATTCAGCAACATAATCAATGGCTTCCTTTTTGTGATATAAAAGATACTCCTACAGATATTAAAATATTAGTATCAATGCCAGGTGTTAAAAAAGAAGATATTAATGTAATGCTAAAACATAGAACATTAGAAGTTACAGCAACAACTAATATTTCCAAAGACGTATGGAAACATATCAATGATAGAACATATAAGAAAATATTTAAAATACCGGATAATATTGAAAATAAAGATTTAAAAGTTCATTATGAAAATGGAATTTTAAAAATTTTAGTTTATAAAACAAATACCTCTAATATAGAAGGTGAAAAAATAGAAATTAATTAGTCTTTTTTTGTCTAAATTCACATAAATTTTATAATTATAGGGGAAATTATTTTTTTTCAATTAATCTAATAAATTTAGATTTTTTATCAAATATATCTTTTATGTTTCCTTTTGGAAATCTTTTATAACTTAATTTAAAATATGGTTGAGTTAGTAATTCTTTTTCAAATCTTTTATCATTTTTTTGATTCATTAATCTAAATGAATTTGATATTATCTTTACCCCCTTTTTGGGATTAGTATTATTACTTGATTTTCCTATTATTTTATTTTGAACATTAATCATATTTTTTTTCAAATCTCCTAAATTTTTTCTGAAAATTTTATTAATTTTATGATAAGAATTACTTAATTTGTCAATATTAATATAAATTTTGTAATATTTATTTTTTAATTTATTACTAAATAGAAAATTTATACTTGATAAGTTGGAGTCATAATCCCATTGTATAAACGTATCATTAATAATACATTTCTTTAACCACTTATCAAGAGGAATATTACAATAAATAGTCGCATCTACATATAAACCACCATATCTATGAATTAAATATAATCTAACTGCGTCGGCATAACACTGAATAGGTTTTATTTTTTTAAATTCTGTTAAATTTTTATTTTCAATATATTCACCAATATTAGAATTATCAATTAAAATTATATTCCAATTTGGATTTTTATCTTTCCAAGATTTAAAGCACATTTTACAAATTTCGGGCATATTTTCATAACCTTGAAACCATATGATAAAAATATGTTTAAATTTTCGTGTTATAATATTATCTAATATTCCATTACTGAAATATTCATTTTTATTATGAAGGGAAAACCGTAAACAAAATAATAAAATTAAAATTAATATTATACATATTATCATATTATCATACTATCATAATATATATATTTATAAACCATATTTAATTAAAAAAATTTATAATTTTCTAAACCATATTTAATTAAAAAAAATTATAAATTATAACTCAAAAGAATAATTTAATATTTCTGCTTTATTTTTCTTATCTTTTACAATTCGTCGTCGTCATCCCCTGTTGGTAAATATTTCTTTAATATTTTTTCTATCCAATGATCTTCGGGGGTAACATCGTCGGGTTCATAATAATCTTTAATAATAATATAATAAATTATACCTCTAAATAAACCAAATATTAAATTATATCCAGCATCTAAAATATCTTTACATCCTACAGAAATTCTTGACCATACAGTTAAACCTATAAGAATAGAGAATATAGTAAATGTAGAATAATAAAACACTTTTTTAAAGAACATACTACTTAAAAGGAAACCAGTGACAAATGCTATATATTGAGTATGTGGTGTTGATAATTCGAAGAAATCGTCTGTATAAATATTTCTAACTATAGCACATTTTTCATTCGGTTTCTTCTCTAATAAATAATTATATCCTATATTAATTAAATCATTAATAATTAAACCTAAAAATATTATAAAACCCCTTATATCATTGAATAATATTGATTCTAATAACGTTGAAACATATAATCCAATAGGTAATAATTTCGCAAATGTATGAAATAAGGAAGGTAAAAAATTAAAAGGAGTAGCAATTTGTTTTTTAATGTTATTTCCAGAATTCATTTCTAAAGTTCCTTTATTATTTATATTTATTTCAGGTGGTACTTGATTAGGTTTAGATACATTTTTTTTATTTTCTTTTTGGGGATTATTTTCCTGAACATTATTCATCATTATATAAATATATTATATTACAATATTTTATTTATTATATTTTTATTTAAGAATTAGTTTATTTTTAATAATATATTAATTTTATAATATGAGTAGACGCTGGTCATTTAAGAAAAATAATAATAAAATTATTTATAATATTCTTAATATAAATGAAAATACGAAGGACAAAGATTGTATTACTGCAGATACAAATAATGAAAAAAAATATCAATCTGTAATGAAAAAAGCAGGTGAAACAAGTAAATTATGGGATAACACAGGTGTTACTATGAATATAGACGTACCCGTGCCTCAGAAACCTAATAATTATGATAGATTATTAGATTTTAGGAAAAAAAATGTTCTAAGACCATCTATACAACAAAGTAATGCCACTATTTATCTATATAAAAATGGATATGTTTTGGGAAAAGATTATGAAGCTTATCAAGCAATAGAAATTCACTCTAAATTAATACAAAAAGAAGTAGAAGAGAAACATATTACCGAATTAATAGAAGAAAGTAGTATACAAAAACCAAATAATATCAAAGATTTATCATTAATAGATAAAGTCCCACAAAGTAAAAATTTATATCCCAATTTAGAGGTATCTCATAAAAAAGGAAATGTTAAAAAAATAAATATATATAAAAAAAATAAAATAAATTTACCGAAAGTTAACTCTTATGCACCTATACCTTCTGCGCCAAATTCTTATGAAAATTCGGTATATAAAGAAGGATATAAAACATTCAATCATTTAGAAAATAGATATAATTCTTCTTCATCAAATGATAGTTATAATTTCGAGTGTTAAAAGTATATTAATTAAAGAGTATATTTATTAAAATTTATATTATTATCTACTAAACAATAGTTAAGAACTTCCCATATATTACTTACACTCTGTATTTTAATGTTATTATCTAATATATAACCCTTACTTTTAATTTGTTCTATATCTTTTTCATTTTGCGTAGGATATAAAATTAATTTTACCCCTGCCATTTTCCCTCCTTCTATTTTATGTTCTAAACCACCTATTTCGTGTATAGAACCATTTAGGTCTATTTCACCAGTTAAAGCGACGTCATTTCTTATTTTAATATTTGTTAATAAAGAAACTATTGCTAAAGTTATGGCACAACCTGCCGACGGTCCATCTTTGGGTGTTGCCGCTTCCGGACAATGTAAATGAATTCCAAATGTTCCATTAGTAGACATTTCTTCATATATATTTTTCTTTATATTTTCTGGAATTAAATTCCAAGCAACTGTCTTCGCAACTTTCATACTCTCTTTCATTACATCCCCTTGCTGACCAGTTAACTCTAATGATAACTTAGAATCTGTGGGAGTTTTAAATGATTCTATAATAGTTATACCACCCATACCAGAATTAGTAGCATATAAACCATTTACTATTCCAACCATTGGTTTATCTGTTATCTTTGTACTGGTTATTTTAGAGTTATTTTTAAAAATATCTTCAATAAATTCAGGAGTTATAGTAAAAGGTAGTATTATCTTTTTATCACTATCATTCACTAAATATCTCAAATTAATTTCTCTTATTATTTCAAATAATTTTTCCTTTAATTTCCTTACCCCTGCTTCGTGAGTATAATTTATAATAATATCTTCTAATATCTTCTTTGGAAATATTACATTACCTTCTTTTAACCCAACCGTTTCCAATAACTCTGGAATAATATAATTATTAGAAATATGTATCTTCTCAAATCTATTTAACTTTTTAAATTTAACTCTATGTATCCTATCTGCTAAAATACTATCTAATAAATTAAAATCATTATAAGAAAATATAAATAATACCTTACTCAAATCTATCTTTATACCACTAAAATATCTATCCATAAATTCATCATTTTGTGTAGAATCAGTTAAGTGTGTTAATATCCCTATAATTTCCTTACCATTTTCCGTATTACTTATCTTATCCAACTCGTCTATATATATTATAGGGTTCATACACTTAGTTTCCATTAATATATCTACTATACGACCCCAAGTAGAACCCACATAAGTATAACTATGACCTTCTAATGTAGAACCATTGCTCGTTCCACCCATCGCAATAAACGCAAAAGGGCGTTGTTGTCCGTTACTATCTACAAGACATTTGGAAATTCCTTTCTTTGCTAAAGAAGTTTTACCGGTTCCAGGAGGTCCTTCAAATCCAAAACTATAACCTTTCATCTCTCCATTAATCCATTGTGCTATTATTCTTTTTATCTGTAACTTGGCGTCATCCTGGTGATATATAGAATTATCTAAAATAGAATCAACATTTTTAAGATATTCTTTATAATTATTCTTATAATTAAACCATTGAGTATTTAGGTCAAAAAACTTATTATGCATATTGGAAATAAACATATCATTTGTTTTTAGTTTCATTTTTTGTCTATCCTTATCTAAATAATTAATATACTTAATAGCTATATCAAAATTACTGGGATCTATAATAAAATTATTTATTTTTACTAATAAATCCTTTACTTTACCATTTTTACTAATTAATTTATCCTTTTGTTTTTTAATTAATAAATCATCATTAATCATTTTAATTAATTTTTGTAATTGGGGTTTTTTCAATTTCTTACAATGTTTATATAAATTCTCTAATTCCACCAAATCGTCATCATTCTTATACATATAACAATTAAATCTATTAATAAACTCGTCGATGTCTACCGAATTTACTTTTGTCTTTATATTTTTCTTATGTTTTATTTTATTTTTTATTTCATTACTCAATAATTTAGTATTTGAGTATTCCAGACATAAATCTAATATATCATCTTTCTTATAAATTTTATGAATTTTAAAATATTCATCAATATAAATTGATATAAACATAGAAAAATCTTTCCTAAAATTCCCTAAAAATGAAAGTATTTTTTCTTTCTTATATATCCCAAAAGGAACTTTTAAAATACCCTCAATATATTGTAAACATTTAGTAGCATTCTCCCCGCTCTTACAATATTCTTTATATTTTTCCATAACCCTAGATTTAACATAATCATCCGTTTTTAACAATAATATACGCTTTTCATAAGATATTTCCTTCTCTGAAAAATTTAATATATCATTTGTATATTTATTTATCTTCTTTATCGCAACCTTAAAAATTTTCTGTACAGACCAATGTAAACTATTAAATACTTGTTCTGCCAATGGTTGCGGTTTCAATAAATAAGATTCATTACTTATCATATCATACATTAAATAAGCAATATATTGCATATCTACATCTTCTTTCATTAATAAAAATAATGTTAAAACATTTCTCTGTTTTGTTAAATCCGAACTTAAAAAATCACTAACTAATGAAGATATAGTTTTCTTTTTCAATTCTCCTAACTCTTTATACGATTTAACACACTCGTATAATAAATAATCTATATCATATACTAAAAAATCTCTTATAGATATTTGCTGTATAAAAGCATTTTTAAAATAATTATTTATATTTAATACTTTCATCTTATCTGTTAATTCATTATTTTTTTTCTCTAATTCCCCACCTATCCGTGATATATTAAGCGGATCCTCCAAAAAATAACCTTCATATACCACATATTTTATACGACCATCGTTGAGATGAACTCTTAAGTAAAATCTACCACCTTGTATCTTTTCTAAAAATGTTTTATTTTTTTTATACATTTTAAAACAACAAGGTTTGATATATGAATTTATATTTTTAATATCATAATTCTTTTTTGATATGTTTTTATTATTATAAGGAATTATAGAATTATCGTCTACGTCAATATTATTACACTCATATATATCTACCGAAATAGGAATAAATACATTATTATAAAAATAAACTAAATTTCTATCCTTGTCATTATAATAAGATAATATCTTCTTTATTGGATTATTAGTTATTAATATCAATGAATCAAATATGGTATTCATCCCCACACGTCGTATAATATCAAAAATATTATTACTTATTGAGAATATTGTACTTTTAATATCATTAATATTATGATTTCTAAGATCCCTTAGTTTTAATGGTCTGGGTATTTTTATAAATGTATCTAATTCTTCATCTAATTTTACATTATTAAAATTATATTCATATTGACTTATAATACCTAATACAAAACTACTATGTATTTTTTTCATTATTGAATAAATACTATTATAACAAATATTTGTTTGTTTATTAATATTTTTTATTTCCATTAATCTATTTCTCAATATTCTTTGACATATTTTTATATTTACTATATCTTCTTGATTATATTTATTGTTTATATAAGAAAAATCTACTATATGATTATTTACTAATGGGTTATTTACTATTTGGTTATTTACTATTTGGTTATTTACTATTTGGTTATTGATTGGTATATTCAAAGAATTATTAATATCCATTGATATATCTAATATTATATTTTATATTTTTTTTATAAACATAATTTTTATTTGTATGAGTTAATAAATAAAATTGATTTACTTAGAATTATAATATTTATAATTATTAAAATGCCTAAAAACACAGGAGGAAAAAAATTTAAAAAAAATAAAAATCATTTACAGGATACACGAGAATTAGTATTGCCCGATAAAGACCAATATTATGCCCTGGTTAATAAACTATTAGGTAATTGTAGAGTAACTGTTTCATATGTGGACCCTAAAAAAGGAGTAATTGAAATTTTATCAAAAATGAGAAAATCTTTAAAAAAGAAAAGACAATGGGTGAAAGTGGGAAACTATGTCTTGATTTCTTTAAGAGATTTTCAAGAGGATAAGGCAGATGTTATACATGTATATAACGACCAAGAAATGAATGATTTAAAAAAATACGGTTACATTGGTTCGGATTTAGTACCAAAAGATAAACAATCACAATACGAAGATATGGAATTTACAGATCTTTTAGGAGACGATATAGAAGTAAAAAAAAAACCAACTATTAAAGGTTTGGGTAGAAATAACTTAGTTATAGATAACTATGGAATTATTAGCGATGATGAAGATAGTGAAGAAGTTGATGAAGATAAAGAATAAAATAAAAATTGATATACTTTATTTAAATAATATTTTTTAATTATACATAAATGGGTATCCCTTTATTTTTCCGATATTTAGTTAATAATTACGACGATTTAATAACATCTAATGAAAAAATATTAGATTGTCATAACTTATATTTAGACCTAAACTGTGCCATACACTATTGTTGTAGGGAAGTTTTAAAAGATGTTGTTTTTAATAAAGCAATACAAAATGATTTAGAAGCAAAAATGATAAATTTTGTCATTAAATATATTGAAATCTTAGTAGAATATTCGAAACCTACTAAACTACTCTATATCGCTATTGACGGTTCCGCGCCTAAAGCAAAACTTAATCAACAAAGAATGCGTAGGTTTAAGAAATTCTATGAGAAAACTGAATTAAGTCTTATTAAAAAGAGAAATAATGTAGAAGAAGATTTAAATGATGAATGGGACACAAACGCTATTACTCCGGGAACATTATTTATGGATAAATTATCCACTAAACTAAAATCATACTTTTCTAATAGAAAAAATTTAAAAATTATTATTTCCGATTCCAATATACCAGGAGAAGGAGAACATAAATTATTAGAACATATTAGAAATACTTATACAGATAAAGAATATAATGTTATTTATGGTCTAGATGCTGATTTAATTATGTTATGTCTAATAGCAAATAAACCTAACATTTATTTACTTAGAGAAACTGTAGAATTTGATAATAAAATACACGTCGACGGATTTAAATTCCTATATTTATCCATAGATAATTTGAAAAAAAATCTATTAAGTGAAATATGTGAACGGTTGGGAGAGGTTTATCTTAATAAAGAACAAAAAGATAAAATAGTTTATGACTATATATTCCTATCATTTATTTTAGGTAATGATTTCATTCCACATTCTCCTTCTGTTGGTATAAAAAATAGTGGTATTGATTTACTATTAGATTTATATGTTAGGTATTATTTTGATACTAAATCTAATTTAGTATTATTGGATGAAAAGAAAATAAATCACGATTTCCTAAAGAATATTTTTAGAGATTTAGGTTTAATGGAAGATAGTTTATTAGAAACCTTCAATAAAAAAAGAAATTATAAAAGAAAACCAAATAAAGTATATGATAATAACTACGAGCGAGAAAAAGACTTACTTAATTTATATCCCCAATTTAATAGAGATATTGAAAGGAAGATAGACCAGGGTGCTGAAGGTTGGAGAGATAGATATTATAAACATTTGTTTGATATAGAAGAAAGGTATGAAATAGATAAAATATGTCATAAATATTTAGAAGGTATATATTGGAATTTCCATTACTATAATTATGGTTGTATATCTTGGGAATGGTCTTATTATCATAATTACCCCCCTAGTTTTAATGACCTTTATAATTATATGGATAGATATGTTTCTGATATAAATTTGATTAAATTACCTAAATCTAAACCATTTAAACCTTTTGAACAATTACTAATGGTTTTACCTAATAATAGTAGAGATTTATTACCACCAAAATTAGGGAATTTAATGATAGATAATAGTTCTGTTATTATACAATATTATCCTATACAATATCAAATTGAAACTACTAATAACTATTATTTATGGGAATGTCACCCAAAATTACCATATGTTATTAGTGAAGATATTAGAAAAATAGTTAGAGAAACTAAATTAAGTGAAGAAGATAAAAAAAGAAACCAATTCGGGAAAATTTGCGAATTATAATAATAAATTATATATTTAATAAGTTAATCATATTTTTTCTTTTCAGTATCTGTCATTTTAGACCATTTCTTACCTGCGAGACTAAATAATTCCTTTTGCTGTAAACTATTATTCTCTTTCTTTAATACGCTCATTCCTTCATTTGACCATAACCACTTCATATAACCAGTTTTTACTTTTTTTTTAGATTTTTTATTAGATTTCTTATTATATTTAGAATTTTTACTGGATTTCTTTTCTACATTTAAATCTTTAGTGTTAAATAATTTATCACATAATTCTTCAAACGCAGAATCATCGGCTTCAAAATTATCTTTACTAACTTCCTTTAAGAATCGTTTTCTTCTATCTCCAAACAGTTTGTCTAAATAATCAACTTGTTCTTGATTAAACGCAACTTTACTCATTTTATATTATTAAGATATATTTTTATTTTGTATTAATTATTTTATTTTATCTATTAATTATAAATATGAATAAAAACATTACATTAATGACATCTATATCTTCAGTATTAGTAGTTCCTTTAGTTCTGGCATATATTTTTATATCTTATATAAAATCCCTAGAAAATAAAAAATGTAAATGTTCAGACGATATTAGAAGAAAATATATAAAATTTTATGGATATGTCCTATTATTATTCTCAATATTAGGTTTATTTATTATAATATTTTCTCTAACATTTCCTAAATTATTTATTATTCACCAAATTATAAAATACTTATCGGTTTTTGTAAATATACTCGGTGTCTATATAATATATTCATATAGTGATATTCTAAGTAATTCTGAATGTGATTGTTCTAAATCATGGAAGAGAGTTTTCCTCAAATATTATTCATATATTATGATATCACTCATAGGATTATCCTTTTTATCATTAGTAGCAGTATTTATATATCATATTACATCAGGAAATGAAGAACCCATACTTAACTTTAAGAAAGCATTTACTAGTTGTTAAAGATAAATAACTTATAATAAAACTAAAAAATTGATTTAAAAATAATTTTTTTTATTTAAACTGGTCAAAATGAATCAATTTATAAATATTGATAGTTATCCATATGATACAAAATTTTCTATATTTTTTAAAACACAAAATTTAAGCACTTTTCTAAGAATGAAATATTCGCATTTAGAAAATATGCCTATATTATCTATATTATTATATATTTTCAAAAAAGATAAAAAACACTTTACTTTTGAAAAAGATTATGAAGAAATATTAAAAAATAAAATAATAGAAAAAACGAAAATTTTAACTTTAGAAAAAAATAAAAACGAAATTAATATACTAGGTGCTGATATAGCATACTTTACAAATCCCATATTATTAGATATATGGTTTAATTCATTTCCAGAGATATTTAATAATAATTATGAATTTGAATACAATGATATAACAAATGATATAAATATTAATAATTATAATTTATTAAAATCAACTATTGAAAATATAAATTATGAAAATAGTGTTTATCTAGTTGAAAAACATAAATTTAGTTTTTGGAATAATATTGACGAAGTATCTTGTTTTAAAAACAAAGATATTGAATATATAAATAAAATACTGGAATTAGAACCTATTTCACTTTATAAAAATAATATAGATATTACAGAAAAATATTTAGGTGTATTAACAGGTTCCGAAATAAAAATACAAAAAAAATTATTTAATACTTTAATGGAATTAGATTTCTTACAAAAAGAAAATTATATTGAAAGTTTATTATATAATGTTATAGAAGCCGAAAATTTGGAACTTCTTACATATATTTTAAAACATAAAGATTTTCCTTATGAATATATAAGCAATATATTTTGGAAACAATTATTAAATAGTATATATAATTATAATAATATTGTAAAAACCAAAAATCATTACAAAAAAACAAAAACATTTCATATTATACTGAAAACTATTATGTCTCAATATGACACAGAAAGAATTTCTAATATTATTGATAAATATGATTATAACGAAGAATGGATTAATTGTTTAGTAAGGTTACCTAAAATTACAAATACATTAGATTTAATTATTAATAATATTAATACTAATTATTTAGATGAAATACTTACATCAATTGCGAAATATGGAAACTTAGATACATTGGAATATTTCCAAAATAAATTTCCTAATTTTCTTGATAAAAATGATTTAGCAGAACTTATAGAAGACTCTTTATATAATAGAGATAATAGAATTATTAAAAATATATTAGAATTTTATAAACCAATTAACAATTTAAGGTTAGATTATAAATTCTTAACTATTAAATCTAATCAAGAAAACAAAATTAAAAAATTAAAACTAATAAGCAAATATGTAAACATTAAATTACATTTCAATTCACTCATTAACACCATATTTCTTTTAAACAAAGATAAAGGAAATATTGAAGTAAAAAAATGGGTTATGAAAAAACTAATGAATAATAAAATAATAGCAAATAATTTTGTACATATTATAAGATTATTCAATGGTATTATTTTAGAAAAAAACTACGAATTCATAGAATATTTCTTAGACCTCATTGATCCAAAGTATAACTTCTGGTTATTAGTTCAAGAAAATCTTAAAACATTTACTTGGTTTCATATAGAAACGCAAATAATATTAAGATATTGCGAAAAATATTATAAACCTATAGAAGATTTAGGATACAATTTTAAAGAAAGATTATACATTAATATAATTTCACACTATAATAATGAAAGTTATAAACCATATAATAGTATTGTAAATCAAGATAATTACGTTAAAGCAATTAGATTATTCCACGATTTAGGAGTAAAAAAATGCTTAGAACATCAATACCTTAAACTTGCCTCAGACAATAATAATCAGGCATTATTTAAGGCATTACTTAGGTGTGATTATAATTTTATGAAATTTTACTTGAATATATGTGATAATCAATTACATACTATAGTAAACTATGAATATAAAAAATGGATTAATCTTTATAACCTTGTTAGAAGATTACGAATTCGGAGGGATTTAAAAAATAAGAAAGAACACAAATATTTATTTCAAGAATCCATAATTAATATGGAAACTAAACCGGAAAGAGATAATACAATTATAAATAGAGGAGGACCCGTTTTCTATAAAAATATGGACGAATTGGATAATATGTGCGAAATAAATACTTTTAACTATATTTATCCTAAACATATCTTACCACACCAACTTATTAATATATGTAAAGGTGATATTAGTATATGTCAGAAAACAGACGGATTATTAGTTAAAGATATAGATAAAGATATATTATTTCCAACTATTTCAGAAGAGTTTGAATATGTTAAAATGGATGGAGAATATATTAAAGAATTAGATTTATACTTAGTATTTGGTTTAAGATCGCATACTAAAATACATAATCAACCAATAGAAGATTATAATGACTTAGTCTTAGAACATAAATTATGTCAAAACTTTTCGACATATGACAATTTCTTAGATATAAATCATAAGGAAATGATTTATAAAAAGTTAGAAACTGAAGTTTTAGATATTATGGAATTCTGTTCCAGATATAAAAATGAAAAAAATAAATGGTATCCTAAAAAAGTTTGGTTGTTTAGAGATAAAGAAATGACACTAAATATATTAGATATAATAGAAAAATACCAAAATGATATACATTTAAAATGTATCAACATTATGAAAAACTTAGATATGTCTAGTTTTATTACTCTTAACGAATTAAAAACTGACGGTATTATTCTTATGAAAAATAAAACAGAATTATATAAATACAAACCTAAAAGGTGTATGACTGCTGATATATTAAAAGGAAATGAAATATACAGATGTAATTGGAATGAAGAAAATAATGATTGGGAACCAATAGATTTGAGGGAAGATAAAAAGTACCCGAATCCAAAGGAATTAGTAGACCAATTGGAATATTATCATAAATATCCTTGGTGTATCGCAGATATAATTCAATACTTAGATAAAATAAATATAAAGGAAATTTATTACCAACATTTCTTAAAAGACTTTGAGTTTACAGAATTTAGTAATATAAATAAAACTATATTTAATAAAATTCTAAAAGATAATTATTTTAGAAGAAGTAATTTAGTTTTAGACTTAGGTTGCGGTTTCTGTAATAATATATTATGGAAAGACCAGACTATTAAAATAGATGGAATCGAAATAGATATTTCCGTGATGGAAAGTTTCAATAAAGTAAATAAAAGAAGTAATTTATATATTGGAGATATAACACAAAAATGGGATACTAACATAAATAATCCTATCAAATCATATTATAATTCCAACTTCTCACTAACTAATATTCAAAGTATATATGATATTATCATTATGAACTTTAGTATTCAATATGTTTTTGGGAAAAAAGAAGGATTTAGTAATTTTATAAATGAACTAAATTATCATAGTCGAAAAAATACTAAACTATATATTAGTTTAATAGACTTATATGATAATATATATTTACCCAAAGGTAGTTATATTAAAATAATAGATCCAGAAATAGATTATGAAGATGATTTAGTCAATAAGACTATACCATATTGGATAAAAACATATTATAGTTTTAGACATTTTAAAGCTATTAAAGAACCAATGATACATTATGAAACCTTTAAAGAGTTAATGGGAAAAAATGGTTGGTTAGTAAATAAAGAATTTATAAATGAAGAAAAAATTAATAACGATTGGAACCAATTACTAAATAAAATTAAAAGAATTGAACTTATTAAGATAATTTAATTATCTAATATAATTATAAATATGGCTAAAAATAGTAATAATATGAATAATAAAGGGTTAGGCACCGGAATGTCTTATGCCTATAATATACCACTTTTTTGTATTATCGCATTTATATTTGCTGTTTTAGTATATCAATTATTAAATGCTTATAGAGATAGAGATGAAGTTGTTAGACATAAAATTAACACTGAAATTAAAAAAAAATTATATTATTAAGTATTTACTTTTTACCTTTCTTTTTACTACCTTTTTACCTTTAGTTCTTTTATATATTCTACAAAACATACTATCTTTATATTTTTTATTTGTACAAGGTCTTCTCTCATCATTCATATTCATTTTCATTTTATACTTCTTCATACGGGGCGCCAGCCGGGGCAATTACGCTGATCCTTTGTGGTGGCCGTTTTCTCTCTCCAACATCGTATATGTTTCCCGTGGCGATCCCAGGGGGAGTAACGGGGGAGCCAGGGGGTGTCGCATAAACCTGTATTAAGTGGGGCGGGGTTTCATGGGGGGAGACAGGGGTCGCATAAACGGGGCCTCTGTTTTCGATTCTGGGGGGGATTATGTAGACGGTCCCGTCCACAGACAGAAGTCTGTCTGTGGGCGTGTACAGTGGGTTGGGCGCTAGTGGAACCACTGGGCGGCCGGCCCGGTCGGCGGGCAGTATGTCTGCGGACTTGTACAGTGGGTTGGGCGTTCGGTGAACCACGTGGCCGTGGCCGTCGCCCTCGCCCTCGACGGGTATAGCGTAGACAGTCTGTTGCTGCTGAGCCAGAGCCAGAGCCCGAGCCTCCGCCTCAGCAGCAACTTGTTCAGAAGCAGCACGGATTCCCAATTTTCGTTGATATTCAGCGGCTGATTTTGCTGCGGGTCCCATTTTTTTACTTTTTTTTCCTTCCACCCCCGTCATACTCGGCCCTCGCATTGGCACTGATATGGGAAAGTTGGTCATGGCCCTGGCCCTGGCCCTGGCCATGGGAGATGACCTGAGGGATGGGACTGCCCCGCGTTTATAATTAGAGCCTCCTCTCATAGTTCTTTTTTTTCTATAGTTTTTTTTACGTTTTAAAGTTTTTCTAACTTTTTTATTTCTAGTTTTCTTTTTACTTCCGCCAACTGTCACTTTACTAATTCTAGGTGGTGGGGTTGGTGGTTTTCCTTCTGATGAACCAGATGAATTATGTTGTAATACTGCATTTTCATATCCTGTTTGTGGTGGTGGGTTATTTTCATAGAGTATATTTGGACGTGTAGTTTCTTCTGATGAACTAGGGGATATATTTCTTAATTTCATTGGTTTTGCTCGTGCACCTTCGGTAGTATCGGAGGGGGGAACGAGAAGCTTTCCGGATCCATCTGTGGTTTCATAATAATCATTTGGAGTTAGGGATTTTCTTGGTATATGTCCGGTTGAGGTAAATGTTGTATTATAAATTTCACGGGGGTTACTTGATTTACTTAGTGTAATTCTACTATATGTTCCATCCGGTAACGTTGCCGGAGGTCTTCCTGGAGTGTGTCCTTTAGTTGATTTTTTTTTAGTTTCTGCTTTAGTTTCTGCTTTAGTATATGCTTTAGTAGATGCTTTAGTAGATGCTTTAGTAGATACTTTAGTAGATGCTTTAGTAGATGCTTTAGTAGATGCTTTAGTAGATACTTTAGTAGATGCTTTAGTAGATGCTTTAGTAGATGCTTTAATAGCTGCTTCTTTTCTAGTAGATTGTGAAGTAGATTTTAAAAGAGGCACACTGTTGGTTCCATTTCCTTTCGATTTCCTTAGCATTTTATAATTTATATAAATATTTTTTTTTTTTGAAATTAATTAATTAATTAATTAATTAATTAATATTTGTTTATTAATTCCTCTTTTTACAACTTTTCCTAAATATTTAATTTTAAACACACTTTCCAATAAATCCCTATATGTTGAATCAACAAATACTAACATTCCATAACCACAATTAAAAACCCTATACATTTCTTCATTCGAAACATCTCCCAATTTCATTAATGTTTTAAAAGGTTCTAATATTTCCAATTCTATCTCTATACCTAAATTTTTTGGTAATACTCTTGGTATATTTTCATAAAACCCTCCTCCAGTTATATGACATAATCCATTAATTTTACATTTATTCCTTATTGTATTTATTTCCCTTAAAAACGATTTATGAACTCTTACTATATTTTTTACCAATAATTCTTCCTTATTCATATTCTCTAATATATGTCTTATTAAACTATAACCATTTGTCTGTGGTCCTAATGATAATAAACCGAAAATACAATCGCCCTCTTTTATATCCCTTTTTCCATTTATCATCTTATTCTTCTCTAATATTCCTGTTATATTCCCCACTATATCATAATGTCCTTTCTGATATACACTAGGCATTTCCGCAGTTTCACCTCCTATTAATACACATTCATTTTCTTTACACGCTTTCGACATACCCTCCAATAAATAAACCATATTTTCTGCCGAAATATTATCTGACGCAACATAATCCAAAAAATATAAAGGTTTTCCACCTTTAACTATTATATCATTAACACTATGATTTACAATATCTTGACCTAAACTTTTCAAACCTTCTTTAACACCCAATAATTCTATTGATAATATACTCTTCGTTCCCACACCATCCATAGAATTTATCAAAATTGGTTCTCTTAATTTATTATCACTTATATATTTCATAATATCAAATATTCCTCCGAAATCCCCCCAATTCCCCATTACATACTCATTATAAGTATCCATTACTAAAGTCTTTATCATATCTACCACTTTATTTCCCTCTTCTATATTAACACCGGATTGAGAATATAAATCTGTTTTTATTATATTATTATTTTTACATAAATTATTTTTTATTACTAAGTTATAATCTTTTCCTATATCTTCCCTATAATATAAACTACCTTTCAATTTATATATTTCATTTTCAATATTTTGATAAACTTCCATAAAATCATCCCCCTTAGAAATAACTGCTAAACTCCTAGAACCTGTTAATAATAATTTGTTATTTTCATACTTTAAACCTGCTTGTAATAAATCTACTTTACTAACTTCTTTTATTTTAAATTCTATATTAGATAAAGGAACGTCTGGATAACCAGGTGGAACCAAATACTTACATATAACATTTTTATTTTCATATTCTATATCTAACTTATCCAAAGTTCCATTTACGATTGCTTCAAATATTAAACCTAAATCAGTCTTTAAAATCGCAAATATAACTAAACATTCAGGGTCACCAAAACGTGCATTATATTCTATTAATTTAATTCCTTCACTCGTTTTCATAAAACTACCATATAAAATACCTTTATATTTTCCATGACCTTTATATTCTTCTTGACCTTTAGATAATAATTTCATAATATTTTCATTTAAATCTTGAGATTCTTTAATATCGTCTTCATTTAAAAATGGTAAAGTATGATTGGATTGAACTAAACAACCCATACTTCCAGTATTAACATCACTGCCTAACTCTATCTTCTTAAAATCTTTTACTACTGGCATATGTTTAATATTATCTCCATCCACAAAACTCATTATTACATATTCCTCTCCATATAACTTTTCCTCTACTAATAAATTGTTTGATAATAAAACATTATTTTTCTCTAATATTGATTTAGAATAAGGAAAAGCTAAATCATAATTATCATAGTTAAATAGTTTTACTCCTTTTCCACCACATAATCCGTCGTCTTTTAATACAAAATCATATGAATAACTTGAAAATAACTTATCTAAGTTTTTTTTATCATAATTATGAACTATATCATACTTTGGATTATATTTCTCTAAATTATTAAAACTTAAAAACTTACGAGCAAAAGTCTTGCTTAATTCTATATCCGCTAATCTTTTTTTGGGTCCTATACACCCTATATTATTTTTAACTAATATATCAACAATTCCACTTTCTAAAAACTTTTCGGAACCAATAATAACTATTTCCGGTTTCTTTTCTAAAATTAATTGTCTAAGTTTAAATGTATTATATAACTCTTCAAATATTATATATTCTTCTACTAATTCATCCATTTGCTTATTCAAATAATTTGAAATACAATAAACCTTATGTTTAGTTAAACATTTAGCAATACCAACTTCTCTTCCTCCGCTACCCAATATTAAAAATTTCATTTTAGAAAAATATACTAATAAATCTTTAAATACTTAAAGATTTTTCAAATTATAATTTGTAATATGGAATGTTTTATGTGTAAAGATACCTGTGAAAATGTATATAAAATATGTAATTGTGTTTCTTCTACATTATGTTACGAATGTCTTATGATAACAAATACTACTAATATATGCAAATGTCCTATTTGTAGAGAAAATTTGAAAATAAAATATAATAGAGATTATCATAAATTATTTTCATTATTATCCGGTTATATATTACTTCATTTAGCAATAATAGGAATACCTCTTATTTATCCCATATATAATTATATTAATAATTACAGCGACTTATCTCATTATGTATTAATTTTATCTATATATTCTGTTTTTATAATAGAACCTTCAATGTGTAAAATTATATTAAAAAATCTAAAAATAAAATATGTTAATTATCAACTATCAAAACTATTATTCTTGGGTTGTTTTATACCTTTTATATTTTTATTAAAAGATTATAGCAGAGATTTATTATTTATACTAATATGTATTCTACCATTATATTTGTTACCTAATATAACTTATGCTACAATTAATATTTATAATAAATCAAAGGAAATAAAAGATTATATAAATGAAAAAACAAAATCAAAACAAATAATATTCAAACCTATTTATTGTGAAATAAATGAAAATATACTTGAAATAAGAGATATTTAAAAATAAAAAGATATTTAAGAAATAATTTAATAATTCTATTCATAAATGTTTAAATTTTTACTATTATTATTATTAGTTAATTGTGCGAGTGCTAATCAAGAAGAGAAAAACCTTCTAAATCATTTATTTGAAAACTATGATAAAACTTCTAGACCTGTTAAAAATTTTAAAGACCAGGTTTCCATTGAAATGGGATTGGGAGTTCAAACATTAGAATCATTTAATCAAATGGAAGAATCGCTTGCTTTAAATATTTGGTTAAGGTCTAATTGGAAAGACGAAAACTTAGCTTGGTATAATTATTCTAATTTAACATTTTTATCTGTATCTCCAGATGATATATGGACTCCAGATGTTGAATTACTAAACGCCGCTTCTAAACCCGAAATATATACATTGAAAGGTGGTCTTAACCTTTATAATGATGGTTCTATTATGTATAGTAAACCAGGAATATATAAATATTCTTGCTCTTTAAATTTAAAAATGTTTCCATTTGATAGGCAAAATTGCACTATGATATTTGGAAATTGGATTTATAGTAATCGTTACGTTTATTTACAACCATATAAAGATGAAAGCAAACAGATTGATATTTTAGATTCTTTTTCACATAGTGAATGGGAAATAGAGACAGTTAATATAGTTCAAAGAAATGAAACAAGAGATTGTTGCCCGAATGAAGAATTCAATACTTTATATTATTCATTTATTTTAAAAAGATATCCTCATTATTATAAGATTAGTATGGGTATGACTATTACTCTAGTGGTAGTTAGTTTTATTATTTCGTTAATGAGCCCCGATAATGTTAGTAGAACAGGAACAGCGGTATTTATACCTTTAACTATTTTAGCATTACAATTAACTATTGCGGATAAAATACCAGTTGTAGGTTATTTCACTTTAATGGACCAATTCTTCCTATGTTGTTTTATAACTTCTATGATATGCTCTATAGAAAGTGGTTTAGTATATGCTCTTATAACAACTAAATCACCTTGGTTTTTTAGGTTAGTTGATAAACTTGGATTATGTACAGGAAAGGATAAGGTAAATATAATTATAAATGAAGAGGACGAAGTATGGGAAACTGATTTAGATAATGTAAGTGAATCTAATGATACAATAAATACATTGAATAATGAATCTAATGATACAATAGATACATTGAATAATGAATCTAATGATACAATAGATACATTGAATAATGAATCTAATGATACAATAAATACATTGAATAATGAATCTAATTTAGAAAAGTCTCAATCGTTAGGTGTAATTGGTTCTAAAAAAGAATCGCAATGTTTAAATAGGTCTAAAAGTTATAATGAAATTATGGGAGGATTAAGAAAAAGAACAAATATTATTAATCCCGACAAAGATTTGGAAGTACATTTAGAAAGTAATATTGACGAAATAAATAACGAAGAAATAAATGATTATAAAGACGTTTATAAAGTTATTAATTTCGATGATAAAAGACTAAGTTTAACCGATAAAGAGAGAATTATTGACGATAAAATATTTAAATTTGTTATATATTTAGATAATACTATAAGAGTAATATTACCAATAGTTTTCTTTTCGATTATAATTTATATTTTTAGTTGTGAAAAAAAATAAATATCAATTGAAAATTGATTTAAATAAATTTGTATAAAAACTAAATATAATGAAATTATTTTTTATTCTATTTAGTTTTATAGTATTAAATAACGCATATGAAAGAACATATGATTTAGAAAGTGGCAGTGATTCAGATAATGACAGCGGATCAGGTAGTATAATAAACAATGATTTAGAAAGTAATAATGATTTAGAGAGTGGATTAAGAAAATATTTATTTAAAAATTATAGTAATGAGTATAGGCCTGTTAAAAATTATAATGATAATGTAAAAGTAAATTTTACTTTAAATATAAATTCATTGGAAAGTTTTGACCAAATTTCAGAGAAAGTAAAATTCAATATGGAAATGAATTATGTTTGGTATGACGAATACTTAAAATGGAATAAAAGTTTATTTGATATAGAATATATTAATATTGGTTCAGAACCTATTTGGAAACCAGATTTAGAACTTTATAATTCTGCTTCATATCCAGAATTATGGTCTTTACAAGGTTCTACTAAAATATATAATACTGGAAAAGTCAGGTGGGTTTTACCTATATTATATTCTTTTTCGTGTCCTTTACAGTTAGATATGTTTCCGTTTGATACGCAGAATTGTCAAATGGATTTTGGTTCTTGGAAAATGAATAAAGATTTCTTAGATATTAGGATTAATCCAGAATTTCTAAATAAAAAAAAATATCAAAATTTGTCTGAAAATAGTTTAGTAAATTATAAAGATTTTAACCATAATGAATGGAGTATTACAAATATAGAATATGAAACTACGGATATGGAATATTTATGTTGTCCTGACGAATTATGGACTATTACAAATATTAATATATTTATGACTAGAAAATACCATAAATATTTAGTAGTAATGGTTATGACAGCTTTCCTAACTATATCTGCTTTAGTCGTTAATTCATTATCTGCCGAAAATTATAGAAGAACATATATTCTTGTATTTATTCCACTAAGTATTATTTGGTTACAATTATATATAGCAAGTAAGATTCCTGTTATAGAATATAGCACTTTAATGGAAAGATTTATAATATCTTCTTATATAACTTGTATATTATGTGCTTTGGAAAGTGGAGTTATATATTGTATATTAAATAATCATTTTAAATTTCTTAGTAATGTATTTAAAAAAAATAGTTTAAATAAAAAAAATTATGATAGAAAAAATATTAGTTTTATTAAAAAAGGTATAGATGAAGGAAATATAAATAGTGTTTTATTCCCATATTTTAGAGATAAAATACTTTTATTTGATGAATATTTTAAATTATTTATTGTAATAGGATATTTTATTTCTATTATTGTTATTGTCGAAAAATAGTATTTTTATTTTATTAAACTTAAATTATAAAAATATAAATAAAAGTAAGGTAAATGGAAAATAATATATTAAAATTTGAAGAATTCGAATTCAAAGAAAGAGTTGGTAAAGGGACATTTGGTAAAGTTTTCAAAGGTATTCATATAGAAACAAATACTATTTACGCAATAAAAAAAATTAAGGACGAGGATATATTTAGAAATGCGGCAAAAAAAGAAATAAAAATATTAAATGATTTAATGAAAAATAAAAAAAAAGATTCATGTGCAATAATAAATTTTTATGGAGATTTTATGGAAAATAATATACAATATTTAGTATTTGAATATATGGATATTAATGTATATAAATATTATCAAAATTACTATTATATAATAAAATTAGATACAACAATAGATATAATATATAATATCTGTAAAGGTCTTGAATTTATACATAAAAAATATATACACGCTGATTTAAAACCAGAAAATATTATGATTAATAAAAAAACTAAAATGGTAAAAATTATAGATTTAGGTTCAACGTTTCCAAAAGGAGGGGGGAAAAAACATTTTTATATTCAATCCCGATATTATAGATCTCCCGAAGTTCTTTTAAATCTACAATTTAATGAAAAAATAGATATATGGAGTATAGGATGTATATTTGCAGAACTTATTATAAATAAACCTTTATTTCCTGGTAAAAATATACGAGATTTATTATTTAAAATAGCAGAGAAAATAGATATACCTAAAAATAAGATATATGTTAAAAGTAAAAAATTTAAAACCTTTTTTCTAATAAAAGAAAATAGTGAGGTAGAAGAATATTATTATTTACACGATAATATAACTAATAAAAAAGATTATAAAAATCCAGAATATAATTTAGATATATATTTATACAAATATATACAAATTCTTTGCGAAGACAAACTAAAAAAAAAATATATCATAGACTTTATTTGCAATACTTTAGTATACGATTTCAATAAAAGACCTTCCGCGGAAAAATGTTTAGAACATTTAATTTTTACTAATAAAAAAAAAACATTATTGTAAAATTATTATATTTATTAATATTAAATATGCCAAATGAACCGAAACCAGTAAAAAATGCAGCAAAAAATCTCGGACATGCTATTAAAAACTGGGGTAAAACCAAAAAAAAAAAAGCCTCTAACGCAATAAAAAGAGTTAGATTTACGAATGGTAAACCCGGAAGAAATCCCGTTAAAGCAAATACCGGTACAAAAAAAAAAGGTTTTAATAATACTAAATTTAGAAATGAAAAAAAATCCAAATTAGATAAACTAAAAAAACATATAAAATATTGTAAAAATTTGGAAAAAGCTTATAAAGAAAAACACCGAGAAGTACAGACACTTACTGATTATTTAAAATATCTTGTAAACAATACACCTAATAAACCAATAAGTGAAACGGATGTTATTAAGATTATGGACGGTATAGGTAATATTAAAATTCCAGATAATGTAGATGAAAAACAAAAAAGATTAGATAAGTTAAAAGTCAAACAAAAATCTTGGAAAAATGAATTTGAAAAAAATATAAAACCAGCAATTAAGAGGAAATTAACTGAATTATCAAAACCTACAACAACAGAAGAAATAACTGAAAAAAAAATTAATTTCCAAGAAAAATGAATGGGGAAAAAAATAATATAAACCACGTAGAACCTAAATTCTATACTTTATTACATTTTTTAAAAGAAACTATACATTATAATAATACATCATTTTAACTAAGATATACTAAAAAATAAATAAATATCTTTAATTTTAAACCATAACTATTTATTTATTTTCTTTAAAAAAAAATTTATGTAGTATAATATATTCTTCTATTAGTTTAAAATTATAGAAAAATATATTTTAAATATTTTAATAGATTATAAAATGAGTTTCTTAAATACTGGATATAATAAAGCTGCTCTTGTTATTGGTATTAATTACCGTGGACACTCTAAAGGTGAATTAAGAGGTTGTATAAATGATACTACAAAAATAGTTAATTTCTTAAAAACCCGTTGTGGTTTTACAGATGAAAATATAATTTTATTAACTGATGATACCCCAAATAAACCAACTAGAGAAAATATTATTAATGGATTTAATGAATTATTATCTAAATCCAAAGATTGTAAAGAATTATGGTTAAGTTATTCAGGACACGGTGCTTATCTTACAAGTGATAATGACGATAATGAATCTGATAATCAAGATGAGGTATTAATCCCATTAGATTATAAAACCAATGGAGTTATTAGAGACGACGTTATCTATAATACATTAATTAAACAAATCCCGACTGATTGTAAATTATTCAGTTTAATAGATGCGTGCCATTCTGGAACTTCGCTCGATTTACCATATGTATATAGAGTAGACACGGGAATTCAACCTAATAGAAAAGAAGAAAATATATGTAATGTATTGAAAATTAGTGGTTGTAGAGATAACCAACAGAGTGCAGATGCTTATATTAATGGAAAATTCCAAGGAGCACTAACTTTTGCTTTTATTAAAACAATGGATGATTTTAACTATAATTTCACGTCTAAACAAATAGTTTCCAGAGTTAAAAATTATTTAAATGAAAATAAATATCCTCAAATTCCAACATTATCCCTCTCTAAATCTAGTTTACTAAACGAATTAGTTATGGGTGATAACGATTCTAAGGAACATAACATTAATATTAATTTACGAGGTGATAGTTGGTGTAAAGATGAAAGTTCCTGGAATTTATATTCATTAAAAGATAACAAAAATATTTTTGATACTAATAGAAGATTTTACATTAATAGTGAAGAAGTTAATTTTAAATTACATTTAGAAGACGGAAATTATATCCTTGTATTCCACGATTCATACGGCGACGGAGGCATTACTGGAACAATTAAATATCTTAAAAATAATTTATTAATTAAAGATTTAAATTTTAATAGCGGAAGTTATAAATCTATCGAGTTTAGTGTAGATAATAATGCGTCCGAAGAAATAATTGTAGATGAAGAAAAAGATATTAGTATTACCATTAAGGGAGATTACTACGTAAAACACGAATCTAGTTTTAATATTGTAAATAGATTAGGAAGCAATATTTTCCCGAATGATATTAAATTTGATAAATCAAATGAAACTAAAGTTATAAGTTGTAAACTAAATAGAGGATTATATAAACTAAAATGTATAGATACTTATGGCGACGGTGGAATGGAAGGTTTTATTAAACAGGGCGTAAATACATTAATAACCTTTAATTGGAATAATTTAGACTGGAAAGAAAACAATGGATACTTAAAATATTATGAATTTGAAGTATTATAAACTAAAAGTATTATAAACTGTAAGTAATAAAGTATTATAAATATATAAAAATTATTATTTATTAATAAATTTATTTAGAGATATAATATAAAATTAAAATAATTATGATTAGTAATAGATGTCAAGGATTAAATCTTCTAAACCATTTAAAACAAAAATATGAGTATAAACTCGACTATGAAGAAATTATAAGTAAATATCATAAAAATAGAGATGATTGGATAGTAAAACTAGAATTTAATAATAAGGTATATGAAGTTATTGGAAAGTCAAAAAAAATAGCTTTGGAAAAAATAATGGATACTGCAATAGATGATATTTATAGTGTTATTAAAGTAAAAGGTAATTAATACATAAAATTAATAATTTTTATTATATTAATAATAATTAATGGATATTAAATATTTTTTAATTATTATTATACTTATTTACATTGTATATAATTTAATGTATATAGAAAATTTCGAAGATAAAACAAAGTTAATAGATTTATATAACAAAACAATAGTTAGGATTAGAACACAGAAAAAAGATTTTAATTGGTTAGAACCTTATATTACAGAGAGTTCTTATGAATCTATAGGAACAGGTTTTTTCATTAATTTAGAAGGTTATTTAGTTACAAATTACCATGTAATTAATAATTCCTTAAAAATATATATTCAGATACCTATATACGGTAATAAAACATTTAGTTGTGATTTAATATCTGTGTATCCTAAATTAGACTTAGCGTTATTAAAAATAAAAGATTTTAAAAATGATAAATTATTAGATTTAGGTGTATCAAATACACTAAGAAGAGGGGAAGAAGTTATCGCAATTGGTTATCCTCTAGGGCAAACTAAAATAAAAATGACTTCTGGAATAGTTAGTGGTTTTCAAGATGGGGATATACAAACTGATTCAGCAATAAATCCCGGTAATTCAGGAGGACCATTAATAAAAGATAATAAAGTTATTGGCATTAATTATTCTGGATATAATGACGCTCAAAATGTAAGTTATGCGATTCCTGTGGATTATTTTAAAAAAGTTCATAAAGATATGTTAACTAATAAATTTATTAATTTTCCTATTTTAGCGTGTACTTTCAATAATACAAATAATACTATTATGAAACAAAGAAAATTATGTAAAGAAGGATATTATATTTCAAAAGTTTTAGAAAATGGAACAATGTGTAAAGCAGGAGTAAAAAAAGGAGATGTATTATGTGCTTTTGACGGTTTACCAATAGACAATTTTGGAGAAGTATTTATTAAAAGTTTAGATATGAAATTTCATATAATGGATTACCTTAAATATAAAAAAGTAGGAGAAGAACTAGAAATTGTTATAATTAGAGAAAAAGAAAATAAAAGACTAACTAAAACTATAAAACTTTTAGATAATACATTCTATAAAACAAGATATAAATACCCATTATACGATAAAATAGAATATATAATAATAGGAGGTATGATAATTATGGAACTAACTAATAATCATTTTGATTTAGATGAAGTAAAAGAAAGTAGTATAGTAATCAAATATGATAAAATAGATAACAAAACAGATACTAAACTTATTATAACTAAGATTTTAAAGGGGTCTATTCTAGCAGAATTTAATGTTTTTAAAGAACCTAATATTCTTAAAGAAGTAAATAATATTCAGGTTACTAATATACCTAATCTTAAAGAAGCACTTAAAAAAATGAAAAAAGATAATGGTGAAACATATATGTCATTTTTAACAGAAAATGATAAATACTTTGTTTTAGAAAAAAATGATATTAAAAAAGAAGAACTCTTTCTCTCTAAACAACTTGAATATAAAATTACTCCGTATGTTAAAAATCTTCTAGGATTTTGATAAAAAAATATAAAAAATCTCTTGCTAAATTAGATAATTCTTTATTAACATTACAAGAGTTATCTAATTTAGGATCATTAATTAATCCTTTATATCCAACAGTAGTTCGGGGTTTTTCAAAATAAACTCTCATAATAATTAAAAATTTATCTTTTACTTTATTTGCTAGGTCTAATAACATTAAACCATATTCATTTGATATTATGTATAGAACAATTATTATATTTCTTTTATCTTTACCATTTAATATATCAATAATTTTATTATAAGTATTAAAAATATTATTATACCTATAATTTGGTTATTTTTTACTACCTCTTAAAATAGTGTGACAATTACAATTTGTATTAATAATACACGCTTCACCGTCATCATTTATACCCATAAAACAATGTTTAAATTAATTTTAGTATAACTTAACTATTATTTCAACCTTGAATTAACCATGGCATAGCATTAGCACATTCCGGAATAATTTCAACAAAAGCAATTAGAATATAATAACAACCTAATGCTTTATCAGAATCTTGTTCTGCGGTAAATACTAATTTTTCCATTTCTCCTAATAATATGTCTCTTAATTTATGAATGCTAGGTATTTTACAATAGTTGCGAACCGTGTAAACAAACATATCTTGAAAAGGAGCAATGGTTGCTTTTTGTTGAGTTGTTAAATCTGCTCTATAATTCCATATATCTTCTAGTGTTTTATAATATAATTTTAATTTTTCATTAGACATATATAAAAACCAATTTATATCTGCTCCTCCCGCATATGTTCCCAATCTGTCTATTTCTTGGAATATCTTTATAACTCTATGTGTTAATTTTTGTTTTTTTGTTAAATATACTGTATTTGTTTCTTCCACAATTTTTTGAATTTCAAATATTTTATCCATATTTTTAATTGCTAATTTAGGAATAGGACTTCTATTATATGGATTATTCATTTTTTTTTCAACCAATTTTTTAAAAGAATTAATATCAAAACCATATACAAAATTATTATTATCTTTATATGAAAAAAAATGTTTTATATCTAAATCTACTAATGGCTCAAAAGATAAAAAATCTTCGGTATTATTACATATTGCTCTATTATAAAATCCAGGTCCTCTTAATTTATTATGTCTATCTTTAAGATATCTCCTAATATTTCTCTGTAATAATATTACTTCCTTCTCGTATTTTTGATAATCATTTATACTTTCGAAATAATGAATTAATACATTAACCATTAAACTCCGACTAGTTGATAATAATAATTTATATTTCTTACAAGATAATCGCAAACTATCAAAATCAAAATTATTTAACTCCGGATTACTTTTATAATCTTCTCTGGTAATTAATATTTTTTTGTTTTTTTCTTTTTTCTTTATAGGAATACATACACCTTCTAATTGTTTATCTATTCTAAATCTCCACTTATTCTCGTCTTTATGTCTTCCACAATAATCCCCGTATTTCTTTTTATGAGGACACTGTAGTTGTATTCCGTTAGTTTTATTTTTTCTACTAAAACAATTTATATTAATTACTGGTTCACTTATAAAAAAAACCATAAATAATCTTTAATATCACTATAGAAATAAATACTCCACTATTTTTTTAAATCTTAATTAAAAAATCTTGAAATGAATATTATAAATATATATATATTCATAATAATAAAATAAACCTAATTCTTATATAGAAAAAACTGTTATACTTGAAAAAACTGTTATACTTGGAAATATTTTTCTTTATAGTTGAAAAAAAAAATTGATTTTTTTGAATTACTTAAATTTATAAATATAATAAAAACTACAAAATGTCTAATCTTACAATTAAAGGTAAAAACTTAAAACCAGAACTTATCAGTATTTCTGATAAACCAAGCGTTATGGATAGTGGAGCAAAATATGTTTGGGTAGGTTATGAACAAAGTGGTACTCCTAAAAACCTAGTTGTTCAAACACCAACAATGTCTCTTCCTTTTGGAATGAACTGTTATGATAAGGGAGAATATCCAAAATATTCCACGGAACTTTCATTCGGTGGAACAGATAAGAATACACAAGCATTTTACGAGAAAATGTGTAAAATGGATGAAGCACTTGTTGACGCAGGAGTGAAAAATTCAATGGCCTGGTTCAAAAAGAAAAAGGCAAGTCGAGACGTTATCGACGCTATGTATAATAGAACTGTAAAGGTTCCTACTGATAAAGAAACAGGGGAAGAACTATCTCAATATCCAAAGAGAATGAGGCTGAAAATTCCTTGTAAGGACAATAAGTTTGAATGCGAAGTATTTAATACTAAAGGTGAAAAACTTACTGCTCCTCTTGGAGAAGTTCTTGTTCGGGGGGCAACTGTTAAGGCAATCATTCAGTGTGTAGGTCTTTGGGTATCTAGTTCGAATTATATGTGTCAATGGAAACTAGTTCGAGCAGAAGTAGACGTTCCTCAATCTTCTGGAAGTTACGATTTTCTACCGGATACAGATGACGAAGGAGAAGAAGAAGTTGGTGAAGTTGGTGAAGTTGTTGAAACTAAAAAATCTGAACCAGCTAAGACGACTGTTGCTGATACAGATGACGAAGAAGATGATGATGACGACGAAGAAGAAGATGATGATGACGACGAAGAAGATGATGACGATGATGACGAAGATGATGACGAAGATGAACCAGAACCAGAACCAGAACCAGAACCAGAACCAGAACCAGAACCAGAACCGGTTAAGAAGAAAGGTAAGGGTAAAGGGTCAAAATCTAAATCTTCTAAGTAAGTAAATAATTTATTATATTTTATAAAATTTTAATATTTTTAATTAAAAAATTATAATTTTTTTACTTATATAAATAAAATTGAAATTATAAATATTACTATTAAAAAGTAAAATGAATTCAACACTTTCAAGAACAGGAAAAAAATTTACACTGCCATTTCCATACATTGATTATCAACATTATTGTATACTTCCAAATTATATCGGTGACGAAATCCCCGAAGAAACTGGTCTTATACAAGAAGATATTGAAACAATTACGGAACAAATGAAATGTACTAGTTCTCAAGCAGTTAGAGCACTTAAAAAAAACAACGGTGATTTAGTTAATGCACTAATGGAATTTACAATAACTGGTTTCAGTAAAGGTTATAATATTACGGACCCAATTGATAAGAGGGGTATTCAATGTATAATTGGAGTTCCTAGTATGGATGAATCTGGAATATATTCTCTCAGTGGTAAACCAGTTCTACTTTCAATGACTGCTTCTGAACATTACGGCATAGAAAAATTAGAAGATATGGTTGGGAAACCAGTTGTCGTTTTTAGACGAAAGAAAGACGACGAAGGGAAATATTTAACACCAACTACATATTATCTACAGAAGGCAACTATTAAGAATTTTAATTGTCTAGGAAGATTTGATATGGCTGAAGCAGATATTATAGATACTTCTACTGGAGAAGAAAAAAAATCATTGAGAATTCAAAGAATTTGTATTGATTGGGAAAAACAATAAATATATATTTCTAAAAAAAAAAACAAAAAAACAAAAAATATACAATATTTTTTTGTTTTATTAAAAATTAATTACATATATTTACCATATCTTCTTTCTATTAATGTTTTCCGACTTATTTTTTCGGTTAATTGATTTTCGTAATATTTAGTAACTATTGGAAAATCGCATTCATAAAAATCTCTATATTCTTCATAATTCGTTTTTGCTTTTATGTTATCATTCGGTATAACATATTCTCCTTCTTTCCAAGTTTTATCAAACCCCAAAATATACCTTTTATGATCAGGTAATGAATACCTACCCATAATATATAATTCACTTTTCAAAATATCTCTAATACTAGACATACACGGATTTAATGAATCAATTATTACAACATTAAACATTATATCCTTAAGAACATTCATTTCTTCTTTTAATGTTTCTTGATATTCGTCTTGTTCTTTAGCATACTTATATCCCATAGAGATATAAATATGTGTATGTCCTGTATCATATATTTGTTTTATAAATGAAGGTGTTAGTTTTTTACCTTTTCTACAAAGATAATAAGCATCATATACAAACCATTTTGAGTTTGTTGGTATTCTGTTAAAACAATGTGTAGAAGTCATTTTTTTGTTATATTTAGATATGTCAAAATCAATTTTTAAAAATAAAATTGATTTTATTTAAAAAATACTTTATAATCATAAAATACACAATGGTTCTAGAAAAAGCACATTCATTTGATACTACAAAACTTAGTTTTTCTGATGTAAAAACTAATAAAAACGGTGGCAAAACCGTATATATTAACCTTAATAACAGTCAGTTTGTTTTACAGACACCAGTAATGACACTTCCATTCGATTTAAATGTATATGATAAAGGAGATTATCCAAAATATTCTATCGAAGGTTCATTTAGAGATATGGAAGATGATTATAGAATTAAGGGATTTTATGAAAATATGGATAGATTAGATAAACTAATTTTAAGTCAAGCAGTTAAAAATAGTATGTCTTGGTTAGGTAAAAAGAAAACGAATGCGGAAGTTGTTGAAGCATTATATACTCCTATAATTAAAAGATCTAAAGATAGAGAAACCGGGGAATACGATGGTAAGTATCCCGCAACTATGAAATTTAAACTTCCATTTTGGGAAGGTAAAAAATCATATAAAATGTTAAGTTTCAAAGATGATAGTCCAGTAGATATGGCACAAGAAGAAGTATTTACCAAAGGTTCTAAAATTCAGGCAATTCTTAAATGTGGCAGTGTTTGGATGGTGAATGGTAAATTTGGTTGTACCTGGAATGTAGATAAAGTTAGAGTAGAAGCGACCGCAACTATTAAGAATTATTCATTTGTGGAAGACGATAGTGATTCTGATAGTGATTAACTTTCATTTAAAAAATGTCTAGCTTTAAAAAGCATATATAAAGTAGTTATTAATCCTAAAACACTATACCAAGGATACATTTTTGCGAGTTTTGCTAATGTAGGACTATCTTTATATTTTTCTAAAAATTTATATTTTTTATTATCTTTTTTATGATAATTTATAATAGTAAGTAAATGAACACTACTCCATATAATAAATATCATAATATTTGATGAAGTAGCAAGTGTTTCTAAAACACCTTTACCCGCCAATACGCATATAAATGAAGCTATACTTAATATAATAAGAGCATTAATTGGCATATTTTCAAATATTTTATTTTTTTTCTTATTTTCTATTTGTTTATTTTCATAGTTTTCTATAGATTTATTATTACTACTGTTACTTTTACCAGTTAAAAATTGCGGTAAAGAAGAAATTTTCTTTAAAAATCTAGGAGCAATTCCAATTTCCGCAAAATTTTTCAATAATCTAGATCCTCCTAAAAGTGAGAATAAAATTGTAGAAAACATACATATAATACACATTAGAGTTGTTATATCACCACCTCTTTTACCTATAACAGTTGCGAATGCCTGTGATAAAGGAGCACCATTTTTAGCAGAACTACTCAATCCAATTATAGATATGATTGATATAGATATAAGTACATACACTATAGTGGAAAATGATATGGATGTAGCCATTGCTTTAGAAATATTTGCAGGGTTTTTAGTTTCTTCACTCATTTGGACTAATGCCTGAAAACCATTAAACGCAAATATACTCATAAATGCCGCTTTTGCTATATTACTAACATTTTGTTTTGCGGGTTTATTAAAAAAATTAATTTCGCCTATATATTTATGATTTTTTATTGCTATACCTATAACAAAAGCAAATAATAATGTAATACCAGTCATAATAATTTGATTCAATCCTGAAGTATATTTGGTTCCTACTATATTAATAAATGTAGGTACAAAAATAGCAAGGAATATTAAAACATAAGAATTCATTTTAATTCCTAATAAATGAATAAAATCCTTCATACCAGCACTTACTGTAGCAATAGCAGCAATAACACAAAGCATAACAATCCAAATTAATACTGCTGCACCACCTTTAGCTAGTTTATTTCTAAATGAATTTTTGGGTTGTTTTTTATCTCCTATAATACCTAAAAACCAAGAATATTCGGCATCATTAACAGGATATTCCATATTTAATCTAATAAAACTAAATCCTGTTAATACACTAATAAAACCTCCTATAATAAAAGCTAACCAAGAATAACCCTTCGCATTATTAATTATAAAAGGCATTAAAGTAAAAATACCGGCACCTACAATTAAACTATAACCCGCAAAGGATAAATCCCAATACCCTAGACTTCTATCAAATTGATCTTCTTTTTTTTCTTTATCATTTGAAATAACTGAATTATTTATTAAATTATTACTCATTATATATATATATATATAAAATAAAAAAAATTGATAAATTCTATTAAAAAAATAAATAATTTAATATTATGGAACAAGGAAAAATAAATTTAATATTAGGTTGTATGTTTTCAGGTAAAAGCACTGAAATTATTAGATTAATAAAACGCTATAAACAAATTAAAAAATACAATCTTTTACTAATTAATAATTCTAAAGATAATAGATATGGAGAAAGTGTTATTTCTTCACATGATAAAGAACAAATTAAATGTCTATCTCTAAATAAATTATATGATATCAAAAATACTAATAGTTATAAAGATTGTAATGTAATTTTTATTGAAGAAGGACAATTTTTTACAGATTTATTCGATTTTTGTACTCAATCAGCAGATGAAGATAATAAAATTATATATGTTGCCGGATTAGACGGTGACTATCAAAGAAAAGAATTTGGACAAATATGTAAATTAGTTCCACACGCTGAAACAATTACTAAGTTAAAGGCATTGTGTTTTAAATGTGGTGATGGAACAGAAGCACCTTTTACTAAAAGAATTGTGGAAGAAAATAAAATAGAATTAGTTGGATCGGGAGAATCTTATATTCCAGTATGCCGAAAACATTTTAATATAAATAGTTGAATATAACTAAAAAAATTTTTAATATTTAAAAGATATTTCATTTTTAATATTTATGACTAATAACACAAATGAAAATGTATCCGAGCATTTAAATTTGGAAATTAAAATACCTAAGAAAAGAGGTAGAAAACCCAAAAATAAAACAGATGTAAATAAATTATTGGAACCTAAAGTTCCTAAAAAAAGAGGAAGAAAACCTAAAACAAAAATAGAAGGTGAAATAAAGAAAATACCAAAGAAAAGAGGTAGAAAACCTAATTCTTTAATAAACACGGAAACTAAAATTATTCAAGAAAACAAGTTTTTAAAAGACAATGTTCTCCATTTAAATATTAATTCAGAAAAATTAAAGAATAATATTTTAACAGATATTTATAATTATAATCCTGAAATTAATAATCCTAAACCATATGAACCTAATGAACAAGTATTTAAGAGTTTAAATTTTAATTTAAATAATGAAACGGAAGAAGAAATTAATGAAATAATATATGAAAATGATATTATTATAGATAATAATTCTAAATTAAAAATTGTAAAAGAAACATATAAGATAGAAGAAAAAAATATAAAATATAATAAATTAAGTTTAAAAAAAAAGAAGATTAAGTCATTAATGGTATATTATAATGAATATAATAGGAGAAGAGAATGGCCAAAAACATCAGATTTAAAGTGTTTTTGGTGTTGTCATAATTTTGATACTATTCCATGTGCGATACCTACAAAATATAATAATAATAATTTTTATGTATTTGGTAATTTTTGTAGTAAGGAATGTGGGGCTGCTTATAATTTTGAAATGAATGATTCTAATGTATGGGAAAGATATAGTTTATTAAATTATTTATATTCTATACTTACCGAAAATAAGGATTTAAAGATAAAATTAGCACCTTCGCGATTATGTTTAACTATATTTGGGGGTAATTTAAGTATAGAAGAATTTAGAAAATGTAATGAGGATTATTCTTTAAATTATAAGGTGATATTTCCTCCTATGATTTCTGTTATACCTTCGGTGGAAGAAATAAAGAAAGATATTCTTAAATCAAATAAATCTATGTATATTCCTATAGATAAAGATAGAATAATGAGAGTAAATAATGATTTAAGATTGAAGAGGAAAAATCCCATTACTAATAAAAATACATTAGAGAATTGTATGAAATTAACATATAATTAGTTTTTGTTGTCCAGTCTTCAAATATTTTATATTTTATAATATTAATATTATATATGCCTATAAATCAGTTATTTTGTAAAAAACCAGACGAAATAATTTTAGTAAAAATATTAAAATTTTTTAATTTAGAAAGTTTACAAGATAATAAACAATTTACACGAAAAACACTAAAAGATTTTGATACTGTTAAAAAAATAGAAACTATTGAGGAAGAATTAAATGAATATTATATTCCTTGTAAAGCGCAGAAATATTTAAATGATTTGAATGAAAAAAATGTGATAACTATATTAAGACAAATTGTTAAATGTTTTAATTATTTTGTTTTTTCCAAAGAAAAATATATAAAAGGAGAAAAGAATATAACTTATCAGGTTATGCCTATAAATAAAAAGGAAATATTAAGATTAAAGAAAAAAGATGAAAAATATACTTTATCATTTGATTAGTTTTAATTAAGAAATTGTAATATCTTTATCAACTGTTTTTTTATTATTATAAGGATTTATTTTTTGTTCTTCATAATAATCTGATAATTCTTTATTACAATTTTTTTCTTTTTTATTATCTCCCCCGCATTTTTTTAACTTTCTTATTGAATTTTTATAAAAAGGAAATGGTATTTTCTTCATTTTTTCTTCATTTGTATCTTTAAGTAAATCAAATTTAGTTTCCCATTGTTTATAGGTACAAGAATCAAAATGAAGAACACATATTTTATTATCAACCATATTTTCTACAGGACCAGTAAAATAATGAGGACCTTTAAATTTTACATCTTTCTTTACTCTACCAACTGATTTACCATTCGCATATGATAAACAACCACCTTTTTTACAATCTATAAATTTATTAGTATTAAAGCATTTTTCTTCATTATTAGGGAATACTGCTTCAAAGTTTTTAAAATGAATACAACTTATATCTTCTGTTACTTCTTCTAAATATTTCCTAAGTAATATATCCTTACTTAAACCATTTTCATCTCCAACATATATTAATTCATCGGCGTCAGTATGAAATAGATAATCAATACCCATTTCTTTTGCTTTTTTTAAATTTGAATTCACATTTTCTTTTTGTCTATCCATAATTGTTAAATAATTATGTTTCATATCAATATCTTTCTTATTATGAAAAGAAGCTATAACTCTATTACCATATGGTTTAATAAGTTTTTCATATTCTGGGGAATCTTCTATTCTTAAGAAAATATAATCTATTTTTAAAAAGTCTAAATGATACTTTAACCAGAATTCAAAATCTGGTTGTTTAGTAACCATTGAACATATAGATACTTTAACATTTTTATAATTATCTAAATTTACAAAATTTTCTTTTAAAAAATTTTTTTTTTTTAATAAAATCATAAGAACTATTATAAGGAGTATAAAAATAATTTGTTTCATTAATATTATACTATAAAAAAACAAAAAAACAATATAAAAATATTAAGTTAATTTAGCAATTTAGCAATTTAGGTATTAACATTTACTAAAATAAAATGTTCTAAATTAATAGGAATTTCATATAATATAGATGGATAATTCAACATCACAAATATGATTTATTTTTTAATAATTTCTAATAAAAAAGAAATTATTTAATTAGATAAAACTAGGTATCTAATTTACTTTATGAAATATTTTTTTTATATAAAATAAACGGACATTTAATTACAAACTTAATAATATATTAATATTATATGATGGAATCTAGTATATTTGATATTGTGAAAAAAGAAAAAAAAAATATAAATTATATTAATCTTCAAACTATTAATAAACTCTTCTGTAAATATTTTTTTAAATATATTGTAGATATTAAAAATAGTTTTGAAGAAATAAATGTCTATTCATTCAGTAATAATATTACCAAAATAAGTAATATGCTATTTAATATATTTTGGATTATATTTCTAGTTTCATTTAATATTCATATTACTATATTCTTCGTCGAAAGAGCGTCCCTTCTATTTATAGAATACATAAAACTTTCCATTGAAAAAAATGAAGAATCTGAAAACCTCATTAATCAATCAATTATTTTCACTTACGATAAGACTATTGGTGATACATCTCTTGAAAAAATAATTGAAGAAAATAAAAAACAAGAAGATATTAACCAAGTCAAATATAGGAAAATACTTAAAATAAGAGATAATACTTATATATTTGTAAAAATATTAGATAATATACTTATAAAAAATTATTCAGATATAGAAAAATATAAAAAAAATAATAAATGTATTATAAATAACCTATTTCATATATACCAAAATAATAATACAGAAAAAATAGATAAATACTTATTTTTTAAAATTAATAAAATACTTAACGATTATACAACCGAAAAAGGATTATTCATTATTCGTATTGTTATAGAAATTATTTATGAAATTGCTGATATAGAAAATATAGGATTTTTCCTTAATATTTTAGATAATACATTAGAATACTATGAAACTAATAATCTATTTGATAATATATCATTTGTAACTAAAGATATACATAATAAAAAAATTTATAACGAAATTAAAGAAAATATTTATAGATTTATTAACTAATTACTTTTCTTCTTTTTAATTATTAGTTTAACTTTTCCATTAACCATTTTTCCTGTCTTTTTACCCTTATCGCCATTTTTCTTTATCTTATAAATTATATCGTCAATTAGGTAATATTCATTAGTTTTATGTATAATCTTTTCCAGTGTCTCATAAACTTCTTCTACATTTGTAACTTCTTCTACATTTGTAACTTCTTCTACATTTGTAACTTCTTCTACATTTGTAACTTCTTCTACATTTGTAACTTCTTCTACATTTGTAACTTCTTCTACATTTGTA
>Ga0257126_1000319_pt1 | contig 39989 bp, 46 predicted proteins | sample SI060_120mmetaG_FD_190151 | JGI IMG/M metagenome (GOLD analysis project Ga0257126, IMG submission 190151) | Marine microbial communities from Saanich Inlet, British Columbia, Canada - SI060_120m | ecosystem: Environmental > Aquatic > Marine > Inlet | place: Canada: British Columbia | collected... | reverse complement strand
CATAGCGCCGCCCCAACTAACGGGACTTGTCTTTCGCTTTGTTGCGTCTTAAGCCTTCGCCAGGGGTGCGGTTCCAGATTAATGTGCGGCACATCATGCTCCAAGCAGATGTCTTCTATTGCCAAGCCTGCAGCCTCGGAGAGCCGCATTCCCGTATCGCTTAGCAAAGCAATCAACCAGCGCAAATCATCATCAATTTCATAGCAGGCAGCTTGTATATCCCTGATGGTTTCAATGGGGATTGGCATACGTTTTTTTCTGATGGATTGAGGCATATGCACCAGTGCAAAGGGGTTCTTCATATCGAGGCCATATTCACCAATAGCAAAGTGAAAGACAGCATTGATGGTGGCAAACATGCGGCGAACCGACAGAACCGTAAGCCCTCTTGATAGCAACGCATCCCTCACCTTTCCTGCTTCGAGCGTGGTGTAATGCGTAAGCTTCAGGTCGCCAATAAGGCTGATAACAGCCCCTATATTGCGAATAGAAGCTCGCTCAAAGGTTTTTGGCTTACCTACGCCTCTTATCCTCAAATAGCTGTCTCGTGCTTCTGATAACCTCGGTTCACGCTTTCTTGGCTCAACTTTTGCAACCAAAACATCCAAGGTACCAGAGGTGGGTTTGTCTTCTCCCCAAAGCCTATCGAGCTTTACGGTCAGGGCATAAGATAGGCTCAAGCCTTCGTTAAGGGACTTTGTTCCTAAGGAGACAACGAGGCGTTGCTTTCCATAGACTGCCCGCATATTGGGAGGTATGCGGCGAGAATAGTAATAGACATCTCGCTTGGTAAATAAATAGGTTGGTGATTGGTCTACCATATGGTCTACCCCTTTTTAATCAAAGCAATTAACACTTCAATTACATAGGGTTAGCTATGGTCGTGAGCGAGGCTGGTGCGGCCGAGAAGACTCGAACTTCCACGGGTGTTACCCCACAGCGACCTCAACGCTGCGCGTCTACCAATTCCGCCACGGCCGCACGCCTCAGCAGGCTTGTGTGCTAACAAATATTGCGCCCGATAACAAGCGGCATATCTGGCTAAATGCCGTCGCCATCAATATTCAAATGAATGCCGCATTCGTCCTTATCGCTATCCGCCCAGCGACCCGAGCGATAATCCTCGCCCTCGGCCACTTTATTGGTGCACGGCATGCAGCCGATAGACAAATAACCATCTTTCACCAAAGGGTGACGCGGTAAATCATGCTGCTCGATATAGGCTTTCAACTCGTCCAATTGCCAATTGGCCAGAGGGTTCAGCTTAAAGCGCCCATCGGTGTCGCGCTCGATGATATCCATCGTCGCCCGCGTGCCGGTTTGAAACCGCTTGCGGCCCGTAATCAGCGCATCAAAAGGCGCCACGGCGCGCGCTTGCGGACGCACTTTGCGCAAATCACAGCAGGCATCGGTATCGCGTTGCCACAAGCTGCCTTTCGGGTCGTCGGCGAGCAAATCATCCGGATGCGGGAAATTTGTGCGCACATCGGTTAGCTTCAACTTATCTTGCAGGCGGTCACGATAGCGCAAAGTCTCGCCAAATAATTTGCCCGTGTTCAACATAATGACGGGCAAGCTCGGCTCAATTTGCGAAATCATATGCAGCAAAATCACCGACTCGGCGCCAAACGAAGAGACAATCGTAATGCGATCGACAAATTGCTCGTGAATGGCATGGCGCAAAATCTCTTGTGCCGTCATCGCCTCATAGCGCGCGTTCAGCGGCGCTAAGTCGAGCGCCAAAGCTTGCGAGCTCGGCGCTTTACGGCTCTGGGGGACTTGCGTCGTTTGGGTCATGCTAACCAGCCTTTCTCGTCAATCACGGCATTGGTGCGCTCAATCAGGGTTTTAAAATCTGCGCCTTGCGCCCGCCACTGGTCTCTTAAGTTCGATAAATCGGTCAACCGCGATTCCCATTCAGCCGGATATTGCCCCTCGAGCGAGGCCTTTAAGCGCCGCGCCAGGCCCGGCGATTTTCCGCCCGTCGAGGCGGTCAGCAGCATATCGCCACGGCGCACGATGGCCGGCACATGAAAATCGCACAGCGGTTTTACATCTTCGACATTGACCAAAGTTTTATGGGTTCGCCCCTGCGCGGTAAATTGCTCGGCCAAAGCATCTTCGACATTGGCGACATAAATTACATGGCAGGCGGCGATATCGGCTTCGCTCGGCCAGCTTTGCGTCAGCCTATCGCCCGCCAAAGCTTGCATCTCTTCGCCTGCATCTTGCGCAAAAACGCGGACATATTGCGCCCCTGCCGCATCTACCATTTGCAGCCGACGACGCGCCTGCGGGCCGGCGCCGACAATCGCTAGGCTAAGCTCTGCGACATCTAAGAGGATAGGTAACATAAGCGTCTCCTGTTTCATTCTATATGGGATATTTATAGCTAGAGTTCAATATTTATCATCTAAATTTTGTGAATTAATATATTCTACATAAAATTTTGTTTTTTAATGGATGCGCCATAATGCTATGAGAGCCTATGAGCTCACAGCCACCCCATGCCCCCGAAATCCGCTTCAGCGATGCCCCCGTCGCTTATGAAGACGCGGTGGCCTTTATGGAAACGCGGGTGCAAGAGATTATCGCGGGGCGCGCGCGCGAATGCATCTGGTTTTTGGAGCACCCGCCGCTTTACACGGCTGGCACCAGCGCCAAACCTGCCGACTTAGTGCAGCCAGACCGCTTTCCCGTTTACGCCAGCCAACGCGGCGGCGAATATACCTATCACGGGCCCGGCCAACGCGTGGTCTATCTGATGCTGGATTTGCGCACCCGTGGCCGCGACGTGCGCTGCTTTGTGCGCCAAGCCGAAGATTGGGTTATTCGAACCCTAGACGATTTTAACATCCAAGCCCATATCACGCCCGGCCGCGTGGGCGTTTGGGTCTCTGACCCCAGCCGCGACGCCGATAAAGAAAATAAAATTGCCGCCGTCGGCATGCGCATTCGCCGATGGGTGAGCTTTCACGGTATCTCGATAAATGTCGAACCCGACCTCAGCCATTTCGACGGCATTGTGCCTTGTGGCATTCGAGACCAAGGGGTCACCAGCATGGTGGAACTGGGCTTGCCCGTCACCCTGGCCGAGCTGGACAAAGCCTTGCTCGATAATTTTGAAACCGCTTTCGCGCCGCCAAAAACCGCTGAATAGGCGCCTATTCGAATTCAATCATCACGTCGTCGACGGCCAATTTATCGCCCGCCGCGCATAAGACTTTGCTGACCGTGGTATCTTTTTCGGCGCGCAGAATATTTTCCATTTTCATGGCTTCGACCACCGCCAAAGGCTGGCCAGCTTTCACCGCATCGCCGGCTTCGACCGCGATGGACACCACCACGCCCGGCATTGGGCAAATCAACTCTTTGTCGGATGTGCCATCGGTTTTCTCTGGCATGTAGCTCATCAAGGCTTGCGCGGCGAGGCGGCGCACATAGACATCGGTGGCGGCGCCGCGACCCGTGAGGGTAAAGCCTTCCGCATGGCGGTCGACCGCAACACTTACCGCCTGCCCATTGACACTGCCATGGAAGAATAAATCCCCTGGCAGCCAATCGCTCTCGACCGCAATATCGACGCCATTGAGCGTGACGCCCGTTTCGGTTTTCAGCGCAGAAAAAACATGCGCGCCCACTTGAACGGCTTGCTCGGCTTCGGGGGTAAACTGATGCCCTGGCAAAACTTGCGAACCTTCGGTGGCCCGCATTTGCGATAAATGCGACATGGTGAAACCAATCACCGCCAAGCTTTCGATGCGCGCGCTATCTTGCGGCGCGCCCTCAAAGCCATCGGGATATTCTTCCTCGATAAATGCCGTGGTAATCGTGCCGGCGCGAAACCGGTCATGGTGCATAATGGCGGCGCAGAAATCGATATTATGGCGAATGCCATCAATGCGGAAATTATCCAGCGCCACGCCCATCGCATCTATGGCTTGCAAGCGATCGGGCCCATGGGTGACCAATTTGGCAATCATCGGGTCATAGAATAGCGAAATCTCGCCGCCTTCATAAACGCCCGTATCATTGCGCACGGTAATGCCGCCTTGCGTGCCCTGCGCGGGAGGGCGATAGCGCGATAGACGCCCCGTCGACGGCAAGAAACCCCGATATGGGTCTTCCGCATAGACACGGGATTCCATCGCCCAGCCGTTGAGCTGCACGTCTTTTTGCTTCAGCTCCAGCTTTTCACCAGCCGCAACTTTAATCATCTGCTCGACCAAATCCACGCCGGTAATTAATTCGGTTACTGGATGCTCTACCTGCAGACGGGTATTCATTTCTAGGAAATAGAAGTTTTTATCGCCATCGACGATAAACTCCACGGTGCCAGCCGAGCAATAATCCACGGCCTTGGCCAGTGCCACCGATTCCTTGCCCATGGCCGCGCGCGTCGCTTCATCTAGAAACGGGCTCGGCGCTTCTTCAATGACCTTTTGGTTGCGCCGCTGAATAGAACATTCGCGCTCGCCGAGATAAATCACATTGCCGTGTTTATCGCCCAAGACTTGAATTTCAATGTGGCGCGGTTGGGTGACGAATTTTTCGATGAAAATACGGTCGTCGCCAAAGCTCGAGGCGGCTTCATTTTTGGACGATTGGAAACCTTCGCGGGCTTCGTCGTCATTCCACGCAATCCGCATGCCTTTGCCGCCGCCGCCAGCCGAGGCTTTAATCATCACCGGATAGGTAATTTCATTGGCGATTTTCACCGCCTCCTCGGCATCGGCAATCAGACCCATATGGCCCGGCACGGTGGAGACACCGGCTTCCGACGCTAATTTTTTCGAGGTGATTTTATCGCCCATTTTTTCAATCGCATTGGCTGGCGGGCCGATGAAGGCGACGCCGGCTTTGTCCAGTGCTTCGGCGAAAGTTTTATTCTCGCTCAAAAACCCATAGCCCGGATGCACGGCTTCGGCGCCGCTTTGCTTAATCGCGCCGAGGATTTTATCAATCACCAAATAGCTTTCGCTGGCTGGCGCGCCGCCGATATGAATCGCCTCATCGGCTTCGCGCACATGCAGGGCTTGCGCGTCTGCGTCTGAGTAAACAGCGACGGTTTGAATGCCCATCGCGCGGGCCGTGCGAATGACCCGACAAGCGATTTCACCACGGTTTGCAATTAGAATTTTCTTAAACATATCAGATACCTAAAGCGGAATATTATCGTGTTTTTTCCACGGGTTTTCGAGCTTCTTAGAAGACAGAAGCGCCAAAGCCCGCGAGATGCGACGGCGTGTATTATGCGGTTGAATGACCTCGTCAATATAGCCGCGCTCCGCCGCCACGAATGGGTTCAGGAAGCGCTCTTCATAATTGGCCACATGCTCGGCAATCTCTTTATCGTTGCCAATGGACGAGCGGAAAATAATTTCCACCGCGCCTTTGGCTCCCATCACCGCAATCTCGGCGGTCGGCCAAGCGTAGTTGAAATCGCCGCGCAAATGTTTCGATGCCATCACATCATAGGCCCCGCCATAGGCTTTGCGGGTAATCAAGGTGATTTTCGGCACGGTGGCTTCGGCATAGGCGAAGAGTAATTTCGCGCCATGTTTAATCAGGCCGCCATATTCTTGCGAGGTGCCGGGCAAGAAGCCTGGCACATCGACCAGCGTCACAATCGGCACGTCAAACGCATCGCAGAAGCGCACGAAACGCGCTGCCTTGCGGCTCGCATCGCTATCTAAAACGCCAGCTAGGGTCATCGGCTGATTGGCGACAAAACCGACGGTCTTGCCTTCCATACGGCCAAAGCCCGTGATGATATTCTTGGCGAAATCTTTTTGAATTTCAAAAAAATCACCCTCATCGACAATCTTCTCGACCAATTCCATCATGTCATAAGGCATGTTGGGATTGTCGGGAATGAGCGTATCTAAGCTTGGCTCTATCCGGTCGCGCACATCAAAACTTGGCCGCTCTGGCGCGCCTGTGCGGTTGGATAGGGGCAGGAAATCAATCAGACGGCGCAGCTCGGTCAAAGCCTCCACGTCGTTGTCATAGGCGCCATCGGCGACCGAAGATTTGCTGGTATGGACTTTCGCCCCGCCCAATTCCTCTGCTGTCACTTCTTCATTGGTTACGGTTTTCACCACATCCGGGCCCGTCACAAACATGTAAGACGTGTTGCGCACCATGAAGATGAAATCGGTCAAGGCTGGCGAATAAACATCGCCGCCCGCACACGGCCCCATAATCATGGTGATTTGCGGAATAACGCCCGAAGCCAATGTATTGCGCTGAAACACTTCGGCATAGCCGCCCAGCGCGTCGACGCCTTCTTGAATGCGCGCCCCGCCCGCATCGAGAATACCGATAATCGGCACGCCGTTGCGCAGCGCCATGTCTTGCACTTTATTGATTTTTTTGGAATGCGCCCGCGATAAAGAGCCGCCAAATACCGTGAAGTCTTTGGCGAACAGATAAATCGGCCGACCATTGACCGTGCCCCAACCGGTGACGACGCCGTCGCCGGGGATTTTTTTGTCTTCCATGCCAAACTCTTGGCAATCATGCTCGACGAACATGTCAATTTCTTCGAAACTATCTGGGTCGAGCAGCAGCTCAATGCGTTCTCGCGCGGTTAATTTGCCGCGCGCGTGTTGCGCCTCAATGCGTTTCTCGCCTCCGCCCAGACGGGCAATCCGGCGTCTCTCTTCTAATTCTGTAACAATATCACGCATAATCTCCCCCGCGTCACTGTTGTAGGGCTGATAGATAGCGCGCTACGGCCTTGATTTCCAGTGCTATATTGTCCAGTCGGACTTGCGCCTCTTCATCGCTTCCCCAAGTTTCAATTTGAAACAAATCATCTAAAAAAGCCAATTCATAAGCCTGCTCGGGAGAGATTTCGCCCTGCTCCAAAGCCAAGGCCAGAACCGCCGAACCTAAAAGCGCCGCCAGATGCGCCAAACCGGTCAGGCGAAACGCATCCTCGCCGCCCAAATGGCGCAATTTTTCTTCCGTTTCCGCCGGTTGGGAAATCGGCAAAACCGAATCTGTCGTGTGCAAAACAAGGCCGAATTGGCGCTTCGCCCAAGCCAAAACCGGATCCCAAGCGCTGGCTTGTTTGGCGATAAGCGGGTCTGGGTTTTCCGCCCGATAGCACAATAAATCAGACATGCCATAGGCGGCAAACGCGGCGCGGGTTTCTTCCATCACGCCCGCCACGCGGTCCAGCGCCGTAGCCACAAGGCGCATATGCAGCATCGACAGGCTGTCAATCTCATCCGCTTGTGCCTGCCAGTCGTCGGCCACCAATTGCGCTAGGGCTTGGCTGGGCAGAACCAGCGGATTTTTGGCCGGGGTTTTCAGCTCCTGCGCGTCTAGCTTGACGATAAATCCGTCGGCTTGCGCTGCCAGCGTAACGGTTTCGTAAAATCGTTTGGGCATCTCTAAGCGGGCTGAAATTGCGCTAGCAAACGGCGCAAATCTTCCGGGGTTTTGGCGATATCATCGGCGCCAGATTGCTCTAACTCGTCAACCGTTTGATAGCCCCACCCCACGCCGATGGCTTGCGCGCCCGCGGCTTTGGCCATCATAATGTCAAAACTCGTGTCACCAATCATCAGGCTTTGTTCGGGCGTGGTGCCGGTTTCGCGCATCGCGTCGAGCATTAAATCGGGGGCCGGTTTGCCCGGGCCATCATCGGCCGATTTCAAAACCTGAAAGAACTTGCGGATATCATAAGCATCGACCACGCGGTTGAGGCCGCGCCGCGATTTCATGGTGATAATGCCCAGCAGCGTATCGTCCAAGCCGCCGAGCTCAGCAATTTGGTCATACATGCCGTTGAACATCACCTGCCCGCGGTCATCTTGTTGCACTAAGTCTTGATAGGTTTCGCGATATAAATCCAGCATGTTTACAATCTGGTCGTCGCTGGCTTGCGGCACATGGCCTCGCAGCGCCACATCGATGGGCAGACCGACAGCGTAAAGAATATCGCGACGCGACGGCGCGGCAAAATCATGCGCCGCCAAAGCCGTTTGGGTGGCGGTAATGATGGTCTGTTGGCTGTCGACCAACGTGCCGTCGCAATCAAAAACGATCAGCCGCATTATTTCCCCTCATCAAACGGAGTGTCTCCGTCTTTCAAGTCAAAGCTTAACATATCCCATGTTTCCGCCATATGGTCTCGCAAGGGCGCCTTGCACCGCAAAACTCCGCCCCTTGGATGAGGCATCATAATCGAGCGCGCGTGCAAGTGAAGTCTTTTTGGCAAAATACCGCCATATTCTTCGTTTTCATTCTCCACGCGATATTTCGTATCGCCCACCAGCGAATGACCCATCGCCGCCGCATGGGCGCGAATTTGATGCGTTCTGCCAGTTAGCGGGCGAAACGCAAGCCAACAAAACCGCTGGCCGACGCGGGCGATTTCCATGAAGTCCGTCTGCGCTTTCATCGCGTCGCTATCGCCTGGGTCGACGGGGCGCACGCGCTCGCCGCCATCGGCGGCGCCGCGTTTGGCCAAAGGCACTCGAATAGAGCCCTGCGAGGGACGCGGCACGCCATAAACCAAAGCCCAATAAATCTTCTCCGCCTCGCGACTGGCAAATTGGCGCGTGAGAAATTGCGCCGCCTTGCGGTTGCGCGCCAAGACCAAAACGCCCGACGTATCACGGTCGAGGCGATGCACAAGGCGAGGCGCCTCCGCCTCCTCGAATTGCAAAGCCGGCAAAGCCGCATCAATGTGCAAGGTGGTTTTACTGCCGCCTTGCACGGCCAGCCCAGATGGTTTGTTCAACACCATCACATCTTTATCGCGGTGAATAATCGCCGATTGCAGCTCCGCCACCAGCGCGTCTGGCACGGAGACGGGGCGCACGGTGCGTTTGGCGCCTTGCTCTGGCACCTCTGGCGGCACCCGAATAATCTGGCCTTTTTGCACGCGTTCGGCCGCTTTGGCGCGTTTGCCATCGACGCGCACCAAGCCTTGGCGCAATAGTTTTTCCAACCGTCCCTGGGTCAGCGCGGTGAAATATTTGCGAAACCAGCGGTCGAGGCGCAAGCCATCGTCTTCGCCCTTTACTTTGATTTGTCGAACGCCCGCCATTTACAGCCCCCGCACCAGCAGATAGCCAGCCATGAACAAGCCAATGCCGCCAAGTATCGAGCCGCCCAAATAACCGCCCATGGCCAAGATTTCGCGTTTTTCTAACAAATGAAATAACTCCATCGAGAAGGCTGAAAACGTGGTGAAGCCGCCCAAAACGCCAACGCCAAGAAATAGACGCAGCCCGTCTTGCGCGCCACTTTGTTTGGATAGCCAGCCCATCAACAGCCCCATGGCCAGCGAGCCGATTAAATTAATCCCGAGGGTGGGCCACGGAAATCCGGCGGGCAATTTCCCCAATCCGCCAATCGTAAAACGCAGCACAGCGCCCAACGCCCCGCCGCACGCGACCCAGATGAAAGATTGTAATGCCATGGTGGCCTCCCGATTCGGCGTTCAAAATAGCACAGAAGCGTGCCGCCATAAAAAAAGACACGAAAACGACAAGGCTTTCGTGTCTTTTAAATTTTGTGGCGGAACGAAAGGCCCGCTTAGGCGGTGGCAGCTGCCAGCTCTTCGCCTTCGTCGCTCATCATCACGGGGCCTGAATCTTGGCCTTTTGCGGCTGGGTCGCGATCGACAAATTCAATCACGGCCATCGGCGCGTTATCCCCATAGCGGAAACCAGCTTTCAGAACGCGGATGTAGCCACCCGGGCGGTCTGCATAGCGGGTTGCGAGCGTGTCAAATAATTTGGCGCCCCACTCTTGGTCTGGCAGTTGGGCATAGGCGCGACGCCGCGCGGCCAAATCGCCTTTTTTACCCAAAGTCACCAGCTTTTCCACAAATGGGCGAAGCTCTTTGGCTTTGGGAAGAGTCGTGACAATTTGCTCATGCTTGATGAGGGCAACGGCCATATTTCCGAGCATCGCCTTGCGGTGACTGCTTGTCCGATTTAGTTTACGTCCTGCTTTTGCGTGGCGCATAACGTCACTCCTTTACGCTCATACGAGCCTTATTGCTGCTCTAGTGAGCCTTAGTAATTATCTTCAAACTTTTTCGCAAGCTCTTCGATGTTCTCTGGTGGCCAATTCGGTACATCCATTCCAAGATGCAGACCCATTTCAGCCAAAACTTCTTTAATCTCGTTCAGCGATTTACGACCAAAGTTCGGTGTCCGCAGCATTTCGCCTTCGGATTTTTGAATCAGGTCGCCAATGTAAACAATATTGTCGTTTTTCAGGCAATTAGCCGAACGAACCGAAAGTTCCAACTCGTCGACTTTCTTCAACAAAGCGGCCGAGAAGCCGGTTTCTTCGATGGCCGAGCTTTCTTCGACTTGAACTTCTGGCTCTTCGAAATTAATGAAACTTTGCAGCTGGTCTTGCAGAATACGCGCCGACAAAGCCAAGGCATCTTCTGGCGTCACCGTGCCATTGGTTTCAATTTCCATGGTCAGCTTATCATAATCCAGCACTTGGCCTTCGCGGGTGTTTTCAACATTGTAAGAAACACGGCGCACAGGGCTGTAAAGACTATCGACCGGAATAAGACCAATGGGGGCATCTTCTGGACGGTTTTTCTCCGCTGGCACATAACCGCTACCGGTTTTGATGATGAACTCGAAACGAACTTCCGCTCCTTCATCCAAAGTACAGATAACCAAATCTGGGTTTTGAATGGTCACGGCGGCATTTTCTTCAATGTCGCCTGCGGTTACAACGCCGGGGCCTTTTTTCGACAGCGTCAGGCGTTTGGTGCCTTCTGCGTCCATAGCCAAGGCCATTTTCTTGATATTGAGGACCACATCGGTCACATCTTCGCGCACACCGGGGATGGATGAAAACTCGTGCAGCACGCCATCTATTTGAACCGCTGTGACAGCCGCCCCTTGAATGGATGACAGCAATACGCGACGCAGCGCATTACCCAGCGTTAGGCCAAAGCCACGCTCGAGCGGCTCGGCCACAACACGGGCCTCACGGCTTTCATCATGGCCCGGAATAATATCCAGCTTGGTCGGCTTAATCAGCTCTTGCCAGTTTTTTTGGATCATGATGGTACCTCTTAAAAAATATGCAGATGGGAAGAAACGTAGACCAAATTAAACGCGACGGCGTTTTGGCGGACGGCACCCATTATGTGGAATTGGCGTTACATCTTTAATCGATGTAATGGTGAAGCCTGCGGCTTGCAGGGCGCGCAAGGCGCTTTCACGACCCGAACCGGGACCGCGCACATTCACTTCCAAAGTTTTTACCCCATGTTCCATGGCCTTGCGGCCAGCGTCTTCTGCCGCCACTTGGGCTGCATAAGGGGTCGATTTACGCGACCCTTTAAAACCCATTGTGCCTGCTGAAGACCAGCTGATGGCATTGCCTTGCGCATCGGAAATGGTGATTAATGTATTGTTAAAGGTCGAGTTAACGTGCGCAACACCAGAAGTGATGTTTTTACGCTCGCGACGCCGGACACGTGATTTTTCTGTAGCCATGATAAAACCCTACCTATTTTTTCTTGCCAGCAATGGCACGAGCCGGGCCCTTGCGGGTGCGCGCATTGGTATGCGTACGCTGACCGCGAACCGGCAAATTACGACGGTGACGCAGACCGCGATAAATCCCCATATCAAGCAAGCGCTTGATATTCATAGAAACTTCGCGGCGCAAATCGCCTTCCACAACATAGTCTGCATCAATGCTTTCGCGAATTTGGATGACATCAGCATCCGACAATTCATTGACACGGCGCTCGGCCGGAATACCGACTTTGTCGCAAATTTCTTTCGCCTTTGCGTCGCCGATCCCATGAATATAGGTCAGGGCGATTACTACACGCTTGGCAGTTGGAATGTTAACACCAGCTATACGAGCCACTTGCTTCTCCTTTTCACCGTCTCCGGTGGGCGCCGCCTCTGCCCAAATGGCAGAAATCCGGCAAATTTGCGAGTTTTAGATTGGGTAAAACCGTTCGACCTTCGTAAAGCGCGGATTATAGGAAATTCAACCCGCCAGTCAACTGCAAACCCTTTTAAAAACTCAGTTAAATCTCCTTCAACACGGCCTGAATTTGCCGTGTCACTTCATCCATATCCTGCATCCCGTCCAAAGTGTTTAAAATGCCCTTGGAGGCATAAAATTCCGCTACTGGAGCCGTTTGCTCTTCGTAGACGCGCAAACGGTGTTGCAGGGCTTCTTCCGTATCATCTTCGCGCGGGCCGCCTTCGCTTTCCGCCGCTCGTTTCAAAATGCGCCCGATAAGGACTTCCGCATCGACCGCAAGCTCGATAACGCCATCTAAAACAATATTCTTGGTCACCAACATCTCGTCCAGAGCTTCGGCTTGCGCCACATTGCGGGGGAAGCCATCCAGAATAAATCCATTGGCGCAATCCGCCTCATCAATGCGGTCGGAAATAATGCCCACCACAACCGCGTCTGGCACTAAATCGCCGCGCGCCATAATATCTTTGGCTTGTTTGCCAACTTGCGTCTCGGCTGCCACAGCCGCGCGCAACATATCGCCCGTCGAAAGCTGGCGAATATCAAACGCTTGTTCAATGCGCTGCGCTTGGGTGCCTTTACCAGCCCCAGGAGGTCCGAGAAAAATGAGCTTCAACGCCTTTTGCCCCCGACTTTAGACTTTTTAATCAAGCCTTCATATTGATGCGCGAACAAATGGCCCTGCACTTGGCCTACCGTATCCATGGTGACATTGACCACGATGAGCAGCGAGGTGCCGCCGAAATAAAATGGCACATTATAGGCGTTGATGAGAAACTCTGGCAGCAAGCAAACGAGCGTCAGATATAAAGCGCCAACAGCCGTGAGGCGGGTTAAGACGCGGTCAATATATTCTGCCGTGCGCGGACCCGGACGAATACCCGGAATAAAGCCGCCATAGCGCTTCAAATTATCGGCTGTGTCGTTCGGGTTGAAGACAATCGACGTATAGAAGAAGCAGAAGAAAATAATACCCGCCGCATAAGTCGCCATATAAAGCGGCTGACCGCGGCCCAGTAAGGCGGCAACCGTTCCCAGACCGCCACCTGTGGCGTCGCCCGAGAAATTAGCCAGCGTAATCGGCATCAACAGCAAAGAAGACGCGAAAATTGGTGGGATAACGCCCGCTGTGTTGAGTTTCAACGGCAGATGCGAGCTTTCGCCCTGTGCCATGCCATTGCCGGTTTGGCGCTTTGGATATTGCACCAGCAAACGACGTTGCGCGCGCTCCATGAAGACGATGAAAGAAATCACGGCAATCACCATGACGATGAGCGCGAGAATGATGAAAGTCGAAATCGCGCCTTGGCGACCCAGCTCTAACGTGCCCGCCAAAGCCGACGGCAGTTCAGCGACAATGCCCGCAAAAATAATCAGCGAGATACCATTGCCGACGCCGCGCGCGGTGACTTGCTCGCCCAACCACATTAGGAATACCGTGCCGCCGACCAGCGTGATAACCGCACTGGCGCGGAAATAAAAGCCCGGATCAACCACCACCCCTTGCGCGCCCTCAAGCCCTACGGCAATGCCATAGCCTTGCACGGTCGCCAAAAGCACGGTGCCATAACGGGTATATTGGTTAATTTGTTTACGCCCCGCCTCGCCGTCTTTCTTGAGTTGCTCAAGATGCGGCACGACAGAGGTAAGAAGTTGGATAACAATCGAGGCCGTAATATACGGCATAATGTTCAGCGCAAAAATAGCCATCCGGCCAACCGCGCCGCCAGCAAACATGTTGAACATGCCAATAATGCCAGATTGCTGCTGCGAGAAAACCGACTGCAAAGCCTGTGGGTCAATGCCCGGCAGGGGAATATACGTGCCAAGGCGATAGACCAAGAGCGCACCCAGCGTAAACCAGATGCGCTTTTTAAGCTCATCGGCGGTACGAAACGCCGAGAAGCTCATATTAGAGGCAAGCTGTTCTGCCGCTGAGGCCATGCAGGTTCTCTCCCCTAGACCTAAGCTTCTTTCGAAGCTTCGGTTGTGGTGTCAGGCTTCGCCAGTAGCGTGACTTTGCCACCCAGCTTTTCAATCGCTTCTTGGGCGGCTTTCGAGACCCCCATGACTTCAAAGTCGAGCTTATCTTTCAGCTCCCCTTTGGCCAGGATACGAACGCCGTCTAACTCGCGGCGCAAAACGCCCGCTTCGACCAAGCTCGCGGCCGACACCATGGCGCCTTTGGCCAATTTGCCCGCATCGATAGCCACTTGTAAGCGACCCAAGTTCACCGCATTGAGTTTCTTTGGGTTGGGCACATTAAAGCCGCGCTTTGGCAGGCGCTTAAACAATGGCATTTGGCCGCCTTCAAAACCTTTAATAGCAACACCCGAGCGTGAGCTTTGACCCTTCACACCCCGACCGGCGGTTTTACCTTTGCCAGAAGACGTACCGCGGCCGACGCGCATGCGGGACTTGCGGGCACCTTCATTATCGCTAATTTCATTCAGTTTCATAACTCTTCTCCAAACCTAGCCGTCAAAGCTAGAGCGTCTTATGGCTCAGGCGTCTATAACGCGCACTAAATGGGCCACTTTTTCAATCATACCGCGAACGGCAGGCGTGTCTTCAAGCTCGCGACGACGTCCGCATTTGTTCAACCCAAGACCCACCAATGTGGCGCGTTGATCTTGTGGGCGACCAATGGGGCTGCCTGTCTGCTCGACAATAACGGTTTTTGCTTTTGCCATGATCGCCTCTCCTAATTAGCCGCTTCGGCTTCCGCATCGTCGTTCGCGTCATCGCGGCGACGGGTGATTAAATCGCTGACTTTTTTGCCGCGACGAGCCGCAACCGCACGGGGGCTGCCTTGCTTCTTCAGGGCGTCAAAAGTTGCATGAATCATATTGTAAGGGTTCGAAGAGCCGATCGATTTGGCGACCACATCTTGCATGCCCAAAACTTCGAATACAGCACGCATCGGGCCACCCGCAATAATGCCGGTGCCTGGAGGTGCTGCACGCAAAGCCACTTTGCCGGCGCCATGGCGTCCCGCAATATCATGGTGCAACGTCCGGCCTTCGCGCAGCGGCACACGGATCATGTGACGCTTCGCAGCTTCGGTTGCTTTGCGAATGGCTTCTGGCACTTCGCGGGCTTTACCCTTGCCAAAACCAACTCGACCGCGCTGATCGCCAATCACCACCAAGGCGGCAAAACCGAAGCGGCGGCCACCTTTGACCACTTTCGCAACCCGGTTAATATGAACTAGACGGTCGACGAACTCGCTATCTTGTTCGTCTCGTTTATCCCGTTTATCGTTTCTTGCCACGCTTTTTCTCCTCTTATCCGGTTTAGAAGCTCAAACCGGCTTCGCGAGCGGCTTCGGCTAATGCCTTGACGCGCCCATGATAGATATAGCCACCGCGGTCAAAGACAACCGTTTCAACACCGGCCTTCTTCGCGCGCTCAGCGATTTGTTTACCAATGATACCGGCCGCATCTACATTGCCGCCAGACCCGGTAAAGTCTTTGTCTTTTGTCGAAGCAGACGCCAAGGTCCGGCCCGCCAAATCGTCAATCACTTGAGCATAAATATGCTTTGACGAGCGGAATACCGAAAGCCGAGCGCGACCATTTGCAACTTTGCGTAATTGGCGGCGAACCCGCTGTTTACGACGTTCATCTGTTGTAATCTTACGACCCATGATCGACCCCTACTTCTTCTTACCTTCTTTGCGGAAGACATATTCGCCTTCATACCGCACACCCTTGCCTTTATAAGGCTCCGGCGGACGATAACTGCGGATTTCAGACGCCACTTGGCCGACTTGCTGCTTGTCGATACCCGTAATCACAATCTCTGTTTGTGATGGGCACTCGACGCTGATGCCTTCCGGAACCGGAAAATCGACATCATGGCTAAAGCCTAGTGACAATTTAAGTGTTTTACCCTGCATGGAGGCACGATAGCCAACACCCTGCAATTGCAGTTTGCGCGTAAAGCCTTCAGATACACCGGTCATCAGGTTTTGAACCAAAGAACGGCTCAAACCCCAAAAACTGCGCGCCGTCTGCGATTTATTCGCAGGCGCCAGTGTCACGCCGCCGTCATCTTGGGCAACGGTGACATTCTCCGACAACGTAACAGCCAATTCGCCCTTGGGGCCTTTGACCGACATGTTTTGTCCGTTCAGGCTCACTTCGACGCCCTTGGGAATTTCAACTGGTTTTTTACCAATACGAGACATTATATTATCCTTTCCGAACCCGCCTTAGAAGACGCGGCACAGAATTTCCCCACCCACATTGTTTTCACGAGCGGCATTATCCGTCATCACACCCTTGGGCGTGGAGATGATGGAAATACCAAGACCATTGCGGACAACCGGCATGGTTTTTACCGATGAATAGACCCGACGACCTGGTTTGGACACGCGCTGAATTTCTTGAATGACCGGCTGGCCCTCATAATATTTCAACTCAATGTTCAACTCACCAGACCCATTGTCGAGTTTGTTTTCCGAATAGCCACGAATGTAGCCTTCATCTTGAAGAACATCCAACACCCAGCTGCGAAGCTTGGAGGCTGGGCTTATGACCGTGCTTTTGCCACGCATTTGAGCGTTGCGGATGCGGGTCAGCATATCACCTAGAGGATCGTTCATTGCTATACCTCCTTACCAGCTTGACTTAACCATGCCCGGGATCAGGCCTTGATAAGACAGCTCCCGAAGCGCGATGCGCGACATGTTTAGTTTACGATAATAACCCCGTGGACGACCCGTGACACCGCAACGATTGCGGACCCGGATTTTCGCGGAGTTGCGAGGCAGCTCAGCCAATTTCAGACGCGCCTTAAAACGCTCTTCATTGGACAATGACTTATCTTTTGCAATCGCCATTAGAGAAGCGCGTTTCGCCTCATATTTCTCTACCAGACGCTTACGCTTATTGTTGCGTTCGATGGAACTTTTCTTCGCCATATCTCTCTCCCCCGCTCTATTCGCCGAACGGAAAGTTAAAGCCGCGCAATAGTTCGCGGGCCTGGTCGTCATCTTTGGTGGTGGTGCAGACGATGATGTCCATACCCCAAATTGTGTCGACCTTGTCATAATTGATTTCTGGGAACACGATGTGTTCTTTCAGGCCCATAGCAAAATTGCCATTGCCATCGAAACTCTTGTCGTTCAGCCCGCGAAAATCTCGCACGCGCGGCAAAGCCACGTTAATCAGGCGGTCCACAAACTCAAACATGTGAGCGCCGCGAAGCGTTACTTTAACGCCCAGAGGCATTTCTTCGCGCACTTTAAAGCCAGCGATAGACGTGCGGGCATAAGTGATAACCGGCTTCTGGCCTGCAATATCTTGCATGGCAGAAAACGCAGAGTTGATTTTCTTGGTGTCTTGCGTGGTTTCCCCGACGCCCATATTGAGCACGATTTTTTCCAGCGCCGGCACTTGCATCGGGTTTTTCAACTCGAATTTTTCAATCAGCGCACCCCGAATAACGTCATGATATTGCGTTTTCAGGCGCGGTACATAGGTCGTATCAGCCATCGATCACTTCTCCTGAACGTTTAGCGATGCGCGACTTGGTGCCGTCATCATTGATTTTATAGCCAACCCGCGAAGGCGATCCGTCTTTGGGATCGGCGATGGCGAGGTTGGATACATGAATTTTGCTTTCGCGATTGAGAATGCCGCCTTCGTTTTGCGGGGTCTGACGCTGGTGACGTTTCACCATGTTCACGCCCTGCACCAAAGCTCGGTTTTCCGTCGGGAACATCGCCAGCACTTCGCCGGTTTTGCCCTTATCGCGACCGGCGGTCACGACGACTTTATCGCCTTTTTTAAGTTTCAACTTGATAGCCATTACAACACCTCCGGAGCCAGTGACACAATTTTCATGTGATTGCTGCTGCGCAGCTCACGGGTCACAGGGCCAAAAATACGTGTACCAATCGGCTCGCCAGCTGGGTTCACAAGAACCGCGGCATTGCGATCGAAACGGATAATGCTGCCATCCTGACGACGAATTTCTTTCGCCGTACGAACGATAACAGCCCGCATCACATCACCTTTCTTAACGCGTCCGCGCGGGATGGCTTCTTTGACGCTGACCACAATTGTGTCACCGACCGAAGCCGTCTTCCGCTTGGACCCACCAAGAACTTTGATGCACTGCACCCGGCGCGCGCCACTATTATCGGCGACGTCCAGATTGGTTTGCATCTGAATCATAACAAGTTCCCTTATTCACTAGCGCCGGAAATAACTTCCCAGCTTTTCAGTTTCGAGATTGGGCGGCATTCGCGAATAGCTACTTTATCGCCCACTTTCACTGTGTTTTGCGCATCATGCGCATGGTAGCGCTTCGATTTACGGACGGTTTTCTTCATCACCGGATCGGCAAAGCGACGCTCAACAGACACGACAATGGTTTTGTCGCCCTTATCGCTGACCACGGTACCTTGTAGAATACGTTTTGGCATTTTCTTCCCTTACTCCGGACTAAGCGCTTGGCTGCGCTTGTTGCGCGGTTTTCAACCGAGCAATGGTGCGTCGCACTTCGCGGATACGTGATGCGTTTTCCAACTGACCCGAAGCCTGTTGGAAGCGCAGGTTCAGCTGCTCTTTTTTCAACTTCACGATTTCATCGCTAAGCTGATCTGAGGTCATATCGTTAATTTCAGACATTTTCATGGCTCACCTATTGTCCTTCGCCGGGGCGCGACACAACGCGTGTCGCCACAGGCAGTTTTGCGGCAGCGAGACGAAGCGCCTGATGCGCCACATCGGCAGGCACACCATCAATTTCAAACATGATGCGGCCCGGCTTCACACGACACGCCCAATATTCTGGCGAGCCTTTACCTTTACCCATCCGAACTTCGGTCGGCTTTTTAGACACTGGCACATCTGGAAAAATACGAATCCAAACACGACCGGCACGTTTCATGTGACGCGTAATCACACGACGCGCCGCCTCAATTTGGCGGGCGGTCACACGCTCTGGCGAGGTTGCTTTCAAGCCAAAGGAACCGAAAGTCAGCGTTGTGCCACCTTTCGCATTCCCGTGGATACGGCCTTTATGCGCTTTGCGGAATTTTGTGCGTTTTGGTTGTAACATGATCTATTTCCCCGCGCCTTGACGTGGCTGGCGTCCAGCTTCGCCTTGCTCCATGCGACGATCGCGGGCCATTGGGTCATGCTCCATAATCTCGCCTTTGAAAATCCAAATTTTGACGCCGCAAATACCATAGGCCGTCATCGCTTCGGCAACGCCGTAATCAATGTCCGCGCGCAGAGTATGCAAAGGCACGCGGCCTTCGCGATACCATTCGGTACGAGCAATCTCAGCGCCGCCCAAACGGCCGCCGCAATTGATGCGAATGCCCAAGGCACCCAAACGCATGGCCGATTGAACGGCCCGTTTCATGGCCCGACGGAAACCAACCCGACGCTCGAGCTGCTGAGCAATGCTCTCGGCAACCAATTGCGCGTCGACTTCTGGCTTGCGAACTTCCACGATGTTCAACACCACTTCGCTGTCGGTCATCGACGCAATGCGTTGTTTCATCTTGTCGATATCCGCGCCTTTTTTACCGATGATAACACCAGGGCGAGCGGAGTGAATGGTCACACGACATTTTTTGTGCGGGCGTTCAATCACCACGCGGCTAATGCCTGCCTGGCGAAGGTCTTTGAACACCATCTTACGAATTTTCAAGTCTTCGTGAAGCAGCGCGGCGTAATCGCCTTTTTCAGCATACCAGCGAGACTCCCATGTGCGGTTCACGCCAAGGCGCATACCAATCGGATTTACTTTTTGTCCCATTATGCTTTCTCCTCAACTTCACGAACCACGATGGTTACTTGGCTAAACGGCTTCAAAATACGTGCCGCACGGCCTTTCGCGCGCGCCCGGAAGCGTTTCATAACCATGGTTTTGCCGACATAGGCTTCCGCCACAATCAGACTGTCGACGTCTAGATTATGGTTGTTTTCTGCGTTCGCAATGGCGCTTTGCAGCACTTTTTTCACATCGTTGGAAATCCGACGATTAGAGAAAGTCAGGTCGTTCAAAGCCTGTTCGGCTTTTTTACCGCGAATGAGCTGGGCCACGAGATTCAGCTTCTGCGGGCTGGTGCGGATATTGCGCCCTACCGCTTTGGCTTCGCTATCTGGTAGCTGACGTTTTAACGATGCTTTACCCATGATTAACCCCTTTTCGCCTTCTTATCGGCGGTGTGGCCGTAATAAGTGCGGGTTGGTGAAAACTCGCCAAATTTATGTCCCACCATATCTTCGGTGACGCTTACCGGGATATGCTTGTGACCGTTATGAACCCCAAAAGTCAGACCGACAAACTGCGGCAGGATCGTCGAACGACGGCTCCAGATTTTAATGACTTCATTGAGGCGACCACTTTCGCGCACAGCTTCTGCTTTCTTCAGCAGATAACCGTCAACAAAGGGACCTTTCCAGACTGAACGTGTCATTTCAATGCACTCCTAACGTTTCTTCTTGAGATGGCGAGAGCGCAGGATGTATTTATCCGTTGCTTTATTCGAGCGGGTGCGACGACCTTTCGTCGGCTTGCCCCAAGGTGTCACCGGATGGCGACCCCCCGATGTTTTACCTTCACCACCACCATGCGGGTGATCGACCGGGTTCATGGCAACACCACGAACCGACGGGCGCTTACCCAACCAGCGTTTACGACCCGCTTTCGCCAGTTTAATGTTCGATTGATCCGGGTTCGACACGGCGCCAATGGTCGCCATGCAGGTCGCCAAAATCAGACGTTGCTCACCCGACTGCAGCCGCACGATAGCGTAACCCGTATCGCGACCCACAAGCTGAGCAAAAGCCCCGGCCGAGCGAGCAATTTGACCGCCCTTGCCTGGCTTCAATTCGATATTGTGAATAATCGTCCCAATCGGGATGGATTTCAAAGGCATGGCATTGCCAGGCTTCACATCGACGTTTTCGCCGGCCACAACTTGGTCGCCCGCTGCCAAACGCTGCGGCGCAATAATGTAGGCTTGCTCGCCATCGGCGTAATTAATCAGCGCAATAAAGGCCGTGCGGTTCGGATCATATTCCAAACGCTCCACCGTGGCGACCATATCAAACTTGGTGCGTTTAAAGTCGATGATGCGATAGGTCCGCTTATGACCGCCGCCGCGACGACGCGCGGTAATGCGACCGGCGTTATTGCGACCACCCGTTTTGGTTAGACCCTCGGTCAGTTTTTTGACTGGCTTGCCACTGTGCAAGCTAGAGCGGTCGACTTGAACGAGACCGCGTTGACCTGGGGTCGTTGGTTTATATTTCTTAAGTGCCATGCTTCCCTACCCCGCTTAAAGACCAGTGGTCACGTCAATGGCGTGACCTTCTTCAAGCGTAACGATTGCTTGTTTCACATCGTTTTGCTTACCGCGAATACCACGGAAGCGCTTCACTTTACCCTTGCGAACCAATGTGTTGACGGCTTTTACTTTGACGTCAAACAAGGCCTCAACGGCTTCTTTGATAATGGTTTTATTGGCATCCAGCGACACTTTGAAAACCACCTGATTGTTTTGCGACGCCATGGTTGACTTCTCGGTGATTACCGGGGTGCGGATGACATCGTAATATTTTTCGCGGCTCATTTGAAACGCTCCTCGAGGCTCGACAAGGCCGCTTTGGTCAGAACCAATTTATCGCGACGCAAAATGTCATATACGTTGATGCCTTGGGCTGGCAGCACATCGACATTGGCGATGTTGCGCGCCGCCCGGGCGAAATTGGCATCCAACTCGGCGCCATCAATAATCAGCGCGTTTTCAATGCCCAGCTTACCCAGCTGCGAACGCAGGCTGGCGGTTTTGCCGTCTTTCGACTTCGCATCATCCAAAACAACCAGCTGCTCGCCAGCTTGTTTGGAAGACAAAGCCATTTTCAGAGCCAAAGCCCGAACTTTTTTCGGCAGGTCAATCGCGTGACTGCGCGGTACGGGACCGTGCGATTTACCACCACCAATAAAGATGTTGGATTTGCGGTTACCGTGACGGGCACCGCCGCCACCTTTTTGCCGACCGAACTTTTTGGTCGTGCCCGCAATTTCACTGCGTTGCTTCGATTTATGAGTACCCGCTTGGCGTTTTGCAAGCTGATAGGTGACCATGCGCTGCAGAATATCGGCGCGCGGCTCAACACCAAACAAGGCATCATCCAGATTAACCTCGCCATTGGCTTTCGCTTCAAGCGTATGAACGTCCGCTTTCATTATTCGCCATCCTTCTCTTCAGCAGGTGCTTCGGCTGGTGCTTCTGCAGCAGCTTCTTCCACAACTTCTTCAACGACTTCTTCGGCTGGGGCTTCCTCAGCAGGGGCTTCTTCTACAGCCGGGGCTGCAGCTTCTACCAAACCAGCCGGATAAGGCAGGCCATCTGGCAACGGACGCTTAACCGCATCGCGCAGCAACACCCAACCACCTTTAGACCCAGGAACCGCGCCTTTAATCATCACAAGGCCGCGCTCAATATCGGTTTTCACAACTTCGAGGTTTTGTGTGGTCACGCGAACATCGCCCATGTGACCGGCCATTTTCTTGCCTTTAAACACTTTACCCGGATCTTGACACTGACCCGTGGAACCATGCGAACGGTGCGAAATGGACACCCCGTGCGAGGCCCGCAGACCGCCAAAATTATGGCGTTTCATGGCACCTGCAAAACCCTTACCAATCGAAATGCCCGTGGCATCTACTTTTTGGCCTTCAATGAAGTGGCTGGCAGCCAATTCGGCGCCCACATCGATGAGATTATCGGGGGTGACCCGAAATTCTGCCACGCGACGCTTCGGCTCTACCTTGGCTTTCGCGAAATGGCCACGCATCGCACGGCTCGTGCGCTTTACTTTGGCAAAGCCAGAGCCAAGCTGAACGGCGGTGTAGCCATCTTTTTCTTCTGTGCGTTGCGCGACAACCTGACAGGTGTCGAGCTTCAGCACAGTCACAGGTACGTGATTACCAGCGGCCGTAAAGACGCGAGTCATACCTAATTTTTGAACAATCAATCCGGAACGCATAATGACGTCTCCTAGCTCCAGGCCCTAAAGTTTAATCTGAACGTCGACACCGGCTGGCAGGTCGAGTTTCATCAAGGCATCTACGGTTTGTGGGGTTGGGTCAACAATATCGAGCAGACGCTTATGCGTGCGCATCTCAAACTGATCCCGACTTTTCTTATCAATATGCGGCCCACGAAGAACCGTGTATTTTTCGATATGCGTCGGAAGCGGAATGGGCCCGCGCACATCAGCACCCGTGCGTTTCGCTGTATTCAGAATCTCGCGTGCAGAATTATCTAACACACGATGATCAAACGCTTTCAAGCGGATCCGAATATTTTGTGACTGTACCATTTTGTATTCCGTTTCCAAATAGACTGCGCCAGAGGCGCCGCAAAAATGGGCGCCCTCCGAAGAGCGCGCCCGTTATTTAAGTTACTCAATAATTGCTGATACGACGCCAGCGCCCACTGTGCGGCCACCTTCACGGATAGCGAAGCGCAGCTTCTCTTCCATGGCGACCGGAACAATAAGCTCCACTTCCATCTCAACATTATCGCCAGGCATAACCATTTCCGTACCCGATGGCAGGCTGCAAACACCCGTCACATCCGTCGTGCGGAAGTAAAACTGTGGACGATAATTGGTAAAGAAAGGTGTGTGACGACCGCCCTCTTCCTTCGTCAGAATGTAAGCTTCTGCCTTAAATTTCGTGTGTGGCGTAATCGAACCTGGCTTGCAAAGAACCTGGCCACGTTCCACTTCTTCGCGCTTCGTACCGCGCAAAAGAACCCCCACATTGTCGCCCGCTTCACCGCTATCCAGCAGTTTGCGGAACATTTCAACGCCTGTGCATGTGGTCAGGGCTGTGTCTTTAATGCCAACGATTTCAATCTCGTCACCGACATTCACAACACCGCGTTCCACACGACCCGTAACCACGGTACCGCGACCGGAAATCGAGAATACATCCTCAATCGGCAGCAAGAAGGCTTGGTCTTTTGGACGGTCTGGTTGGGGAATATAAGCATCCACTTCCGCCATCAGAGCCATAATCGCTTCTTTGCCAATCGCGTCATCGCGACCTTCCAAAGCGGCCAAAGCCGAACCTTTAACGATTGGAATATCGTCGCCTGGGAACTCATAAGAGGTCAGAAGCTCACGCACTTCCATCTCTACCAGCTCCAGCAGCTCATCATCATCGACTTGGTCGACTTTGTTCAAGAAAACAACCAGAGCCGGAACGCCCACTTGGCGCGCCAACAAAATATGCTCACGGGTTTGTGGCATAGGTCCGTCGGCGGCGTTCACAACCAAAATCGCGCCATCCATTTGCGCCGCACCGGTGATCATGTTTTTCACATAGTCAGCATGGCCTGGGCAATCCACGTGCGCGTAGTGACGGGCATCCGTCTCATACTCAACGTGGGCTGTCGAAATGGTGATGCCACGAGCTTTTTCTTCTGGCGCTTTATCAATGTCAGCGTAATCCGAAAATTCAGCACCGCCGACTTCAGCCAATACTTTCGTAATCGCGGCCGTAAGGGTCGTCTTGCCGTGGTCCACGTGACCAATCGTGCCAATGTTACAATGCGGTTTTGTCCGCTCAAACTTTTCCTTCGACATAATGTCTCTCCGTATATGTACCCAAAAGGGCGGTTAGGCCATTTTCGCGATGACTTCGTCAGACACCGCCTGAGGTACTTGTTCGTAATGATCAAATACCATGGAATATTGTGCGCGACCCTGCGTCATGGATCGCAATGTGTTTACGTAACCAAACATGTTGGCCAGAGGCACGAGCGCCGAAATAACCGACGCGTTACCGCGTGCTTCGGTGCCGCGAACCGTGCCGCGACGACTGCTCAAGTCCCCAATAACATCGCCCATGTGATCGTCTGGGGTCACTACTTCAACCAACATCATTGGTTCTAGCAATTTCGCGCCCGCATCTTGCGAGGCTTCGCGGAACGCAGCGCGCGCCGCAATCTCAAAAGCCATCACACTCGAGTCAACATCATGGTAAGCGCCATCGTTCAAAGTGACCCGGAAGTCAATCATTGGGAAGCCGGCCAGAACACCGTTCTCACGCACGCTCTCGATGCCTTTTTCCACGCCTGGGATATATTCTTTCGGAATAGACCCACCAACGATTTTATTGGTAAATTCGTAACCGCCACCTGGCTCCATGGGAGAGATGGTCATTTTCACGCGGGCAAATTGACCCGAACCACCCGACTGTTTCTTGTGGGTGTAATCGACGTCCGTCTCTTTGGTGAAAGTCTCGCGATAGGCAACCTGAGGCGCGCCAACATTGGCTTCGACCGAGAACTCACGCTTCATGCGGTCGACAATAATGTCGAGGTGCAATTCACCCATGCCCGCAATCACGGTTTGGCCGCTCTCTTCGTCTGATTTCACGCGGAAAGACGGGTCTTCCTGCGCCAGACGGCTCAAGGCCAGACCCATTTTCTCTTGGTCACCTTTGGTTTTCGGCTCGACCGCAACCTCGATAACAGGCTCTGGAAACTCCATACGCTCCAGAATAACCGGCTTATCGGTGGCACTCAGCGTGTCGCCCGTTGTGGTGTCTTTCATGCCGACGAGGGCTACGATATCCCCTGCATAGGCTTCTTTAATTTCTTCGCGCGAGTTGGCGTGCATTTGCAACATCCGACCAATACGCTCGCGCTTGTCTTTCACGGTATTGATAACCGTGGCGCCGCTTTCCAATTTACCGGAGTAAACCCGGGCAAAGGTCAGCGAGCCGACGAAAGGGTCATTGGCGATTTTAAAGGCCAGCATCGACAGCGGCTCATCATCCGAGCTTTGGCGAACCACTTCTTCTTCGGTCTTGGCATCGATACCCTGAATGGCCGGCACTTCCAGCGGCGACGGCATATAGGCAACCACCGCGTCGAGCAGCGGCTGAACGCCTTTGTTCTTAAACGCAGTGCCGTTCAAGACAGGCACAAAGTGCTGGTCAATCGTGCCCTTGCGGATGAGACGATTAAGCGTCTCTTCATCTGGCTCTGTGCCGTCCAGATAGGCTTCCATCACATCGTTATCGAGCTCCACAACGGTCTCGACCAACATGGCGCGATATTCATCGGCCTGGGCTTTCAAGTCGTCGCGAATGTCGAAATAATCATATTCCGCACCGAGATCCTCGTTCTTCCAAAGCACTTCTTTCATGCGGATAAGGTCGATAAGGCCTTCATATTCGGCTTCGGCGCCGATTGGCAATTGCACAACCAAAGCATTGGCACCGAGGCGGTCTTTAATCATGTCCACGCAACGGAAGAAATCGGCGCCCATACGGTCCATTTTGTTGACGAAACACATACGCGGCACGGAGTATTTATCCGCTTGGCGCCAAACGGTTTCCGATTGCGGCTCTACACCGGCCACCGAGTCAAACACCGCAACCGCGCCATCGAGAACCCGCAACGAGCGCTCTACTTCAATGGTGAAATCCACGTGGCCTGGGGTGTCAATAATATTGATGCGCTTGTCGTTCCAGAAGCAGGTCGTCGCAGCCGAGGTAATGGTAATGCCGCGCTCTTGCTCTTGCTCCATCCAGTCCATTGTGGCCGCGCCATCATGCACTTCGCCAATTTTATAGCTCACGCCTGTGTAATACAAAATGCGCTCTGTGGTGGTCGTCTTGCCCGCATCAATATGGGCCATAATGCCGATATTGCGGTAATCTTTAAGTTCTGTCTGACGTGCCATTGGAAAAACCCTCTAAGTCCTACTACCAGCGATAATGCGAGAAGGCACGGTTGGCTTCTGCCATCCGGTGCGTATCTTCGCGTTTCTTAACCGCGGAGCCACGTGAATTAACCGCATCCATCAGCTCGCCCGAAAGACGATCGACCATGGTGTTTTCGCCACGGCTACGCGCTGCCGAAATCAACCAACGAATGGCCAAGGCTTGCTTGCGCTCAGGACGAACCTCAACAGGTACCTGATAGGTAGCCCCACCGACGCGGCGCGAACGCACTTCCACGGCTGGCATAATGTTTTCAAGAGCTTCATGAAAAACAGCAACTGGCTCACGGCTCAATTTGGCTTCAATCGCATCCAGAGCGCCATAAAGAATGGTCTCTGCAGTGGATTTTTTACCATGCTGCATCAATGAATTCATAAATTTCGACAGGACTTCATCGCCAAATTTGGCGTCTGGAATGACCTGGCGTTTTTCTGCGCGGTGACGACGTGACATGAAACAGCTCCCTACTTCGGACGCTTAGCGCCGTATTTCGAACGACGCTGCTTACGATCTTTAACGCCCTGGGTATCCAGAACGCCGCGAATAATGTGGTAACGAACCCCCGGCAAGTCTTTGACACGACCGCCACGGATCATCACAACCGAGTGCTCTTGAAGGTTGTGACCCTCACCCGGAATGTAACTGGTAACTTCATAGCCGCTGGTCAAACGCACACGAGCCACTTTACGAAGCGCCGAGTTCGGCTTCTTCGGTGTGGTTGTGTAAACGCGCGTACAAACACCACGGCGCTGCGGGCACTGTTCCATGGCCGGCACCTTGTTGCGGTTCTCTACTTTTTTCCGCGGCTTGCGGATTAGCTGGTTAATCGTGGGCATATTGCCGCTCCCAATCTTCAAACACAAACAGGCCAAAACGAGAGCCCACATAGCCTTTGCCAAATGACAAAGTGTAAGCTCTCAAGACCTATCCGCCGTGAACCCATTTTTTCGGGCCTTCAGCGCGTTAAGCAGAGGATCCAGCCTTTTGAGCAGGATCATGCGTCCAAATTTTTACTTCAGATCCTCAACAGCGTTTAGGCTTTAAAAGTGACGGGGTGAGCCCCGAAACGCCTGTAAACCTACAGTCCTGTTACCAAAGTGAGCTACTGATACGGGAATCAGCGGCAAGGGTCAAGCCCTGAATCACCTGTTTTCGCCCCAGCCAAAAGAAAAATGCCGACCTCCCGTTCAGGAGACCGGCATTTTAAGCTCTTTATATAGTAAAATCAGATACTTACTATGTTTTACAGGCCCGTTTCAGCAAGCGGCTCATCTGGCAATTCGGGTGCCGGACGGGCGGCTTCCAGTTCCGCATCGCGGGCGGCGGCTTCGCCTTTCAGGCGTTGCATCAGACCCCCCGTGCCCGCAGGAATGAGACGACCCACAATCACGTTCTCTTTCAAACCGACCAATTCGTCGTATTTGCCATTGATGGCAGCTTCGGTCAGAACCCGTGTGGTTTCTTGGAACGAAGCGGCAGAGATGAACGACCGCGTTTGCAACGAAGCTTTGGTGATACCCAGCAAAATAGGCACGCCCGTCGGTGGTGTTTTGCCTTCGGCTTCCACCCGCTCGACTTCGGCTTCAAACTCAAGCTTATCGATATGCTCTTCTTTCAAGAAGCTACTGTCGCCGGTGACTTGAACTTCAATTTTTTGCAACATCTGACGAACAATAACCTCAATGTGCTTATCATTGATGGTCACGCCTTGCAGACGATAGACATCTTGAATTTCGTTAATCAAGTAATTGGCCAGCTCTTCGACACCCAAAATGGCCAGAATATCATGCGGTGCGGGGTGACCATCGATGAGATATTCGCCCTTCTCGATGACATCGCCTTCTTGAACCGACAAATGTTTGGCTTTGGGGACGAGATATTCTACGGGCTCCATATCCGCTTCTTCCGAGCGGATGATGATGCGACGCTTGTTTTTGAAATCGCGACCAAATTCAACCTTACCGGTAATCTCCGCAATAATCGCGTGGTCTTTCGGACGACGCGCTTCGAACAGCTCCGCCACACGCGGCAGACCGCCCGTAATATCGCTGGTCGAGGCACCCTCGGTTGGAATACGCGCCAAAATATCGCCCGCATGCACCGTGGCACCCGATTCAACCGACAAAATCGCGCCTGCCGCCAGAATGAAGCGCGCTTCATTGCCGTTCGACAGGGTTTTGATGATGCCTTTTTCATCTTTCACGACCATGGCTGGTTTCAAGTCAGAGCCGCGCGAGCCCACCGAGCTATCGGTGATAACGCGTTGGCTAATGCCCGTCGCTTCATCGGTGGTTTCGGTAACCGAAACGCCTTCGACCAAATCTTCAAAGCTCACCACACCATCCAATTCGGTAAGAATTGGAATCGCATAGGGCTCCCATTCGGCCAGGCGATCGCCACGGCTTACCTCTTGGCCTTCTTCGACACGCAGACGCGAGCCATAAGCCAATTTATGCGCCGCACGTTCCAGACCATTGCCATCGACGATTTTCACCATCACATTACGGCTCATCACAACTGGACGACCGCTGCTGTCTTTCACGATATTGGCATTTTCGAGCTGCACTTTACCGTCGGCATTGGCTTCGATGAACGATTGGTCCACCACTTGTGCCGTACCGCCAATGTGGAATGTCCGCATGGTCAGCTGCGTGCCCGGCTCGCCAATCGACTGAGCCGCGATAACGCCAACCGCTTCGCCAATGTTGACCGGTGTCCCGCGGGCTAGGTCACGACCATAGCACTTGGAGCACACGCCCGTTTTGGTTTCGCAAGTCAGCACAGAGCGCACTTTAATGTTTACCAGATTGGCTTCTTCAATCGGCTCCATATGCTCTTCTGAAATCAGCTCGCCAGCTTTGACGATAAGCGTATCGGTGGCTGGGTTCACCACATCGGCAACCGGCGTGCGACCTAGCACACGCTCGGAAAGCGATGTAATCACTTCGCCCGCATCGACCACAGCCGCAACGGTAATCCCGTCGGTGGTGCCGCAATCGACTTCATTGATGATGCAATCTTGGGCCACATCCACCAAACGACGGGTCAGATACCCCGAGTTGGCGGTTTTCAGAGCCGTATCGGCAAGGCCTTTGCGGGCCCCGTGGGTCGAGTTAAAGTATTCGAGAACCGAGAGGCCTTCTTTAAAGTTCGAGATAATCGGTGTTTCGATAATCTCGCCCGAAGGTTTGGCCATCAGACCGCGCATACCGGCCAGCTGCTTCATTTGCGCAGGCGAGCCACGCGCGCCCGAATGCGACATCATGTAAATCGAATTGATGAACGTGTCATCATCCGAGTCGGCCGCATCGACGGTGGAAATTTTACCCATCATCGCATCCGCCACCCGCTCGGTGCAGCGCGCCCAGGCGTCCACCACTTTGTTATATTTCTCGCCTTGCGTAATCAGGCCATCGATATATTGCTGCTCGTATTCTTTCGCCAGCGTTGTGGTTTCTTCGATAAGGGCAATTTTGTCTTCCGGAATAACCATGTCGTCTTTACCAAACGAAATGCCAGCTTTACAAGCCTGACGGAAGCCCACTTTCATAATATGGTCGCAGAAGATAACCGTGTCTTTTTGTCCGCAGTGGCGGTAGACGACGTCAATCACGCGGCTGATTTCTTTCTTGGTCATCAATTTATTGATGGTGTCGAAAGTCAGTTTCGCATTCTTCGGCAATTCTTGGCCCAGCATATAGCGACCCGCCGTTGTATCGACCACGCGGTCGACCAATTCGCCAGCTTCGTTCATTTCTGAAATACGGGCTTTGATTTTCGTATGGATGGAAATCGCGCGGGCATCCAGGGCCAGCTCAAGCTCTGCCATATCGCCAATTAACATGCCTTCGCCAGGCAGATTATCGCGTTGCAGGGTCATGTAATACAGACCCAAAACAATATCTTGCGACGGCACAATAATCGGCTGACCACTGGCTGGGTGCAAAATATTATTGGTCGACATCATCAAGACGCGCGCTTCTAACTGCGCTTCCAAAGAAAGCGGCACGTGAACGGCCATTTGGTCGCCATCAAAGTCGGCGTTAAAGGCCGCACACACCAAGGGGTGCAATTGAATGGCTTTGCCTTCAATCAGCGTTGGCTCAAAGGCCTGCACGCCCAAACGGTGAAGCGTCGGCGCGCGGTTGAGCATGACCGGATGTTCGCGAATAACCTCATCGAGGATATCCCAAACTTCGGGACGCTCTTTTTCCACCATCTTCTTCGACTGTTTGACGGTCGATGACAGACCTTTGGCTTCGAGGCGCGAATAGATAAATGGTTTGAACAATTCCAAAGCCATTTTCTTCGGCAGGCCACATTGATGCAATTTCAACTCTGGACCCACAACGATAACCGAACGACCCGAATAATCGACACGCTTGCCGAGCAAGTTTTGACGGAAGCGACCTTGCTTGCCTTTCAGCATGTCCGACAAAGATTTCAACGGACGCTTATTGCCACCCGTAATCACCCGGCCACGACGGCCATTGTCAAACAAAGCGTCGACCGATTCTTGCAGCATACGTTTTTCATTGCGCACGATAATATCTGGCGCGCGCAGCTCAATCAGGCGTTTCAGACGATTGTTGCGGTTGATAACGCGGCGATAGAGATCGTTCAAATCAGACGTCGCAAAGCGACCGCCATCGAGCGGCACCAAGGGGCGCAACTCAGGCGGAATAACCGGCACGACGTTCAAAATCATCCACTCCGGACGGCTGCCCGAACGCAAAAACGCTTCGACAACTTTCAAGCGTTTGGCCAATTTCTTCGGCTTCAGCTCGGTGGTGGCTTCGGCAATGCCGACGCGCAATTCGTCGCGCAGCGCTTCCAAATCCAAATCTTCCAGCATGGCGCGAACCGCTTCGGCGCCAATACCGGCCACGAAAGTGTCTTCGCCATATTCGTCTTGGGCGTCGAAATATTCTTCTTCCGTCAGCAATTGACCGCGCTCAAGTGCCGAGAGCATAGGGTCGAGAACGATGAAGTTTTCGAAATAAAGCACCCGCTCCAAATCTTTCAACGTCATATCCAGCAACAGGCCGATGCGGCTTGGCAGCGACTTCAAGAACCAAATATGCGCAACTGGCGCAGCCAGTTCGATGTGGCCCATGCGCTCGCGACGCACTTTGGTGAGGGTGACTTCCACACCGCATTTTTCGCAGATAACGCCTTTAAATTTCATCCGCTTATATTTGCCGCAAAGGCATTCGTAATCCTTAATCGGACCAAAAATACGGGCGCAGAAAAGACCATCGCGTTCAGGCTTAAACGTCCGGTAGTTAATCGTCTCCGGCTTTTTAATCTCCCCGAAAGACCAAGACAGGATTTTCTCCGGGCTTGCAATCGAGATGCGAATTTGATCGAAGGCCTGTTGATTGGCCTGCGGATTGAAAATATTCATGACCTCATGGTTCATCGGTCGTCTCCTGAATAGGCAGTTTTCACTGCTTTAACCCTGATTATCTTTGTTGCTCTCAGTCAATTCGACATTGAGGCCCAAAGAACGGATTTCTTTTACCAACACATTGAAACTCTCGGGAATACCCGCTTCAAATGTATCATCACCTTTAACGATAGCTTCGTAGACTTTGGTACGACCCGCCACATCATCTGACTTCACAGTCAGCATTTCTTGCAGCGTATAGGCCGCGCCGTAAGCTTCCAGAGCCCAAACTTCCATCTCGCCGAAGCGCTGGCCACCAAATTGCGCTTTACCGCCCAATGGCTGTTGCGTTACCAGACTATACGGACCGATAGAACGCGCATGGATTTTGTCGTCTACCAAGTGATGCAGTTTCAGCATGTAAATATAACCGACGGTCACTTTCCGATCGAACGGCTCGCCCGTGCGGCCATCATGCAATTGCACCTGACCCGAGCTTTCAATGCCTGCTTTGCCCAGCATTTCGACGATATCGGCATCCACCGCACCATCAAATACCGGCGTGGCCATCGGCACACCGCGACGCAAGGTTTGGCTCATTTCAATGACTTCGCCATCGGATAGTTTCGAGACCGCTGGGTCATTGGAATAGACGCTTTTCAATGTGTCTTTCACAATTTCCACATTGCCTTCGCGCTCATACACCGTCAGCGCGTCGTTAATTTGACGCCCCAGACCCGCACAAGCCCAGCCCAAATGGGTTTCCAAAATCTGCCCCACGTTCATCCGGCTTGGCACACCCAATGGGTTGAGAACAACATCCACTGGCGTTCCGTCGTCGTGATACGGCATATCTTCAACAGGCAAAATGCGGCTGATAACCCCTTTGTTACCATGACGACCAGCCATTTTATCGCCCGGCTGAAGCTTCCGCTTCACGGCTACATAGACTTTAATCATCTTCATAACACCGGGTGGCAATTCATCGCCGCGCTGTAGCTTGTCGACTTTGTCTTCAAAGCGCGCTTCCAAATCGCCCTTGGCTTCGTCAAATTGCTTCTTCATCATTTCGACTTCGGCCATGGCCGCATCGTTTTTCAGCGCAATCTGCCACCAATTCGCGCGTGGCAATTCTTCCAATAGGCTTTGCGTGATTTTCGCATCGGCGCCCACCCCTTTGGGCCCACTGGCGGCTTGCTTGCCAACCAATTGGTTTTCCAAACGCGAGTAGATATTGCGTTCCAGAATGGCCAATTCGTCATCCCGGTCTTTCGCCAAAGCTTCAATTTCTTCGCGTTCAATCGCCAGAGCGCGTTCGTCTTTGTCGATACCATGGCGGTTAAACACCCGCACTTCCACAACCGTGCCGGCCGTGCCAGGCGGTAGTTTCAGCGAAGTATCGCGAACGTCAGAAGCTTTTTCCCCAAAGATGGCGCGCAGAAGTTTTTCTTCTGGGGTCATCGGGCTTTCGCCTTTTGGGGTAATTTTACCGCAAAGAATATCGCCGGGGTTCACTTCCGCCCCAATGTAGACAATGCCAGCTTCGTCGAGATTGCCAAGGGCTTCCTCGCCGACGTTTGGAATGTCACGGGTAATTTCTTCCGGGCCCAATTTCGTATCGCGCGCCATCACTTCAAATTCTTCGATGTGAATGGAGGTGAACACGTCATCGCGCACAATGCGCTCTGAAATCAGGATGGAATCCTCAAAATTGTAACCATTCCATGGCATGAAGGCCACGCGGACGTTGCGTCCAAGCGCCAATTCACCCAATTCCGTGGACGGGCCATCGGCCACAACATCGCCCAGCTCAACCCGGTCACCGACGCGAACCAACGGACGTTGGTTGATGCACGTCGACTGATTGGAGCGTTGGAATTTGCGCAAATTATAAATGTCCACGCCAGATTTCGACGCATCGGTTTCCTCGGTTGCCCGAATAACAATACGCGTCGCATCGACTTGGTCGACGACCCCCGCCCGGCGCGCCGAAATGGCAGCCCCACTATCGCGCGCCACAACCTCTTCCATGCCTGTGCCAACCAAAGGCGCATCGGCTTGCAGCAGCGGCACCGCTTGGCGTTGCATGTTCGAGCCCATCAATGCCCGGTTCGCATCATCGTTTTCTAGGAATGGAATAAGCGCAGCCGCAACAGAGACAATCTGTTTCGGCGACACATCCAATAGATCCACCATATCTGGCGTCACCATTTCAAAGTCGCCCGCCACGCGGCAGTTAATCAAATCATCGCCCAATTGACCATTTTCTTCGATTTTAATATTCGCCTGCGCAACCCGGAAACGAGCTTCTTCCATGGCCGACAAATAAATCACTTCGCTGGTCACTTTGCCGTTTTCAACACGGCGATAAGGGCTCTCAATGAAACCATATTTATTGACCCGCGCGAAAGTGGCGAGCGAGTTAATCAGACCAATGTTCGGGCCCTCTGGCGTTTCAATGGGGCAGATACGACCATAATGGGTTGGATGCACGTCGCGCACCTCAAAACCCGCCCGCTCGCGTGTCAGACCGCCCGGGCCAAGCGCCGATAGACGACGTTTGTGGGTAATCTCAGACAGCGGATTGGTTTGGTCCATAAATTGTGACAATTGGCTGGAGCCAAAGAATTCCCGCACCGAAGCCGAAACTGGCTTGGCGTTAATCAGGTCTTGCGGCATCACCGTGTCAATATCGATAGAGCTCATGCGCTCTTTAATGGCACGCTCCATGCGCAGCAGGCCGATGCGATATTGATTTTCCATCAATTCCCCAACCGAGCGAACGCGGCGGTTGCCAAGGTTATCAATATCATCAATTTCGCCACGACCGTCGCGCAAATCAACCAAGGTTTTCACCACGCCGACGATGTCTTCTTTGCGCAAGACGCGCACGTCATCTGGGCATTCTTGGTTCAGACGAATGTTCATTTTCACCCGACCGACAGCCGAGAGGTCATAGCGTTCGCCATCAAAGAACAAGCCATCAAACAGCGCTTGGGCGGTTTCTGGAGTTGGCGGCTCGCCTGGACGCATGACGCGGTAAATTTCTTCTAGGGCCGACAATTGATCGCTCGATTTATCAGCCACCAGCGTATTGCGGATGAACGGGCCTTTGTTGACCGGGTCGATATCCAAAACTTTAATATCGGTATAGCCAAGCTCCAGCAGTTCTGGCAGCAGCTCTTCGGTAATTTCATCGCCCGCTTCGGCAAAAATTTCGCCCGTGTCGGTGCTGACCAATTCGTCCGCCAGAAAACGCCCGATAAGCTCATCGTCGGAAACACGCAAATTCGACAGACCTTCTTCGGCCAGCAGACGCGCTTTGCGCGGCGAGATTTTCTGCCCCGCTTCAACAACAACTTTGCCGGTTTTCGCGTCAATCAAATCAAATATCGGCTTGCTGCCTTTGCGCGCTTCGGCGTCATAGGCGGTAATCCAGCCATCGGCATCGCGCGAATAAGCCACTTTGCCATAGAACATGTCGAGAATGTCATCGGACGCATAGCCAAGCGCGTGCAACAGACCCGTGGCCGGCAATTTGCGGCGACGGTCGATGCGAACGTGCAAAATATCTTTGGCATCAAACTCAAAATCGAGCCATGAGCCGCGATACGGGATAACCCGAGCGGCAAACAATAATTTGCCCGACACATGGGTTTTACCCTTGTCATGGTCAAAGAAAACGCCCGGGCTACGGTGCATTTGCGAAACAATCACGCGCTCCGTGCCATTGACGACGAAAGTGCCATTATCGGTCATGAAAGGCAGGTCGCCCATGTAGACTTCTTGCTCTTTAATGTCTTTGACGGATTTGGCGCCGGTTTCTTCATCGATATCGAAAACTACCAGACGGAGCGTCACTTTCAGCGGAGCGGCATAAGTCATCCCGCGCTGTTGGCACTCTTCGACGTCATATTTTGGTTTTTCAAAATCATAGGAGACAAATTCCAGCATCGAGGAGCCAGAGAAGTCTGCAATGGGGAATACGGATTTAAACACAGCTTGAAGCCCCTCTTCGAGACGGCTCCCATCGGCTGCGGCCAGAACTTGCAAGAACTGGTCATAAGAATATTTTTGAACCTCGATTAGGTTCGGCATTTCCACCACTTGTGGAATGCGCCCAAATGAGCGACGGATACGTTTGCGACCTGCGTAAGCTTGTGACATTAAGCTACCTCACTGTTATCCCATGCGGGCTAGGTTTCCCTAAAACTCGGGTAAATCCCGAAAACATGCCCCCACCCCGCGGTTTAAAGACATGTGCCAAACGGCAATAGAAGGGAGCTGGAGACGCGCCCCAGCTCCCCTAATTGGCAATCGACTACTTGAGTTCGACTGTCGCGCCAACCGCTTCGAGCTTTTCTTTAAGCTCATTGGCTTCGGCTGTTGGTGCGTCTTCTTTAATGTCGCTCGGGACACCTTCCACCATTTCTTTGGCTTCTTTGAGGCCAAGGCCGGTGATGGCACGAACTTCTTTAATCACATTAATTTTCTGGTCGCCAGCAGCTGTCAGAACCACTGTGAAGCTGTCTTTCGCTTCTTCAGCAGCGCCGTCACCAGCAGCCGGAGCGGCAGCGGCAGCAGCAGGTGCAGCAGCGGAAACGCCCCATTTTTCTTCCAGAAGGGTGGCAAGCTCAGCCGCTTCCATAACGGTCAAGCTAGATAGGTCTTCGGCAATTTTATTAATATCAGCCATTTTATTTCTCCAATTGGTTTAAATTTTCGGGACTAAACCGCCTTATGCGGCTTCACCCTGTGCAGCTTTGGCGCCCATAATACGAGCCAGTTGACCTGCCGGAGCTTGAACCACGCCCGCCACTTTCGTAGCCGGAGCCTGGATAAGACCCACAAGAATACTGCGCATACCGTCGAGAGACGGCAGCGACGCCAGAGTTTTAACACCTGCCGCATCAAGAACATTGCCGTCCATGATGCCGCCAACAATGACAAAGCTATCGTTTGCTTTGGCGAAATCTGCAGCAACTTTCGGGGCGGCAACCGGATCGTCTGAATAGGCGATTGCGGTTGGGCCAACGAAAAAATCACTGACAGTTTCATTGTCGGTGCCTGCGAGAGCGAGCTTGACGAGACGGTTCTTGGTCACTTTGACCGCGCCCCCGACCTCTGCCATTTGGTTCCGCAAGTTATCTAACTGCGGAACGGAAAGCCCCGAATAGTGGGTCACAACAACTACGCCAGCATCTGAAAAAATGCTGCCATATTGTGTCACAAGCTCTTCTTTACCAGCTCTATCCACTTTCACTCTCCTCTACCCTATCTTTCGATAGGCTTTGATGGTGCGTTACCCAAAGGGCTCGGCACCGGTTCGGATTTGCCAGACTTTGTAAAAACAAGCCTGACGCTCTGTCTGTCCCGGGCCCAGCCATCGAGTGGAAACCCACTCGGAAAAACTGTTCTCCCGTCTCCTACAGGCAATTAAGTCTCCCCAATGGAAAACACCTGTAATCTCGGACAGGCCGAAAGATTTAAAAAACCATCTCTCGGACATTCACGCCCTGCCCCTCAAAATCGCGAGGCCGCGCGCGAAATTCTTATTGCGGGTTGGCTATTCGCCGACCACACCAGATACGTCCAACCGCACACCCGGCCCCATTGTGGAGCTGATGGCCAAACGCTTCATATAAGCGCCCTTGGCACCCGATGGACGGGCTTTTTGAACGGCGCCAACCAGCGCTTTAATATTGCCAACCAATTGCTCTTCCGAGAAACTGGCTTTGCCAACACCGGCTTGGACAATGCCTTCTTTTTCAACGCGGAACTCAACCGAGCCACCTTTGGCAGCGCGAACCGCCTCGGCAACATCTGTGGTCACCGTGCCCACTTTTGGGTTTGGCATCAGATTACGAGGGCCCAGCACTTTACCCAAACGGCCAACCAGTGGCATCATGTCGGGTGTGGCGATGCAGCGATCAAAATCAATGGTTCCGCCTTGAATGCTTTCCATCAAGTCTTCCGCACCAACAATCTCGGCGCCCGCCGCTTTCGCTTCGTCAGCTTTGGCGTCGCGCGCAAACACGGCGACGCGCTGATTGCGGCCTGTGCCACTGGGCAGCTCGATAACGCCACGAACCATTTGGTCGGCGTGGCGAGGGTCAACGCCCAGATTAATCGCGACTTCGATGGTTTCATCAAATTTCGCTTTCGCGTTCGCTTTAACAATCTTTACCGCTTCGTCGAGCCCGTAGAGTTTGTTTTTATCGACTGCCTCATTGGCAGATGTCATTCGTTTTCCGATAGCCATTAGTCACGCACCTCATAACCCATCGAGCGAGCGGAGCCAGCAATCATCTTTTGTGCTTCGTCCAAATCGGTCGTGTTCAAATCTTTAATCTTCTGTTCGGCGATATCGCGGCATTGCGCCATGGTCACGGAACCGGCAACTTCGCGACCGGGCTCAGAGCCACCTTTGTCGAGTTTTGCAGCCTTTTTGAGGAAATAAGAAGCCGGCGGCGTCTTGGTCACAAAGGTGAAGGATTTATCTTCAAAAATAGTAATAATGGTCGGAATCGGCATATTGGCTTCCATTTCCTGCGTCTTCGCATTGAAAGCCTTACAAAATTCCATAATGTTCAGTCCACGTTGACCCAAAGCTGGGCCAATAGGTGGTGACGGGCTGGCTGCCCCGGCAGGTACCTGCATCTTCAGGTAGCTAACAATCTTTTTTGCCATCTCTCGTTCCTTTCAAGATCCTACGATCCGTTTACGATTATGGGGCGTGGGGGACGGCAGTTTTGCTCTGCCTACCACACCTATTTCTTTCTTGGGCTAGCTTTTCTCGACTTGCCCATACTCTAGCTCGACCGGGGTTGCCCGACCGAAAATAGACACGGCCACTTTGAGGCGTGCCTTTTCTTCATCGACTTCTTCTACCAAGCCGCTGAACGAAGCAAATGGGCCGTCGCTCACGCGAACCTGCTCCCCCACTTCAAATACGATAGATGGTTTCGGACGTTCGGCCCCATCTTGCACCTGATTAACAATCCGGTCGACTTCGGCTTGCGAAATCGGCGCCGGTTTGTTTTGCGACCCTAAAAAGCCCGTCACCTTTGGTGTGTTTTTCACCAAGTGATAGGCGTCATCGGTCAAATCCATTTTCACCAGCAAATAGCCCGGGAAAAACTTACGCTCGCTATTGACCCGACGTCCGCGGCGCATCTCAACCACTTCTTCGGTCGGCACGAGAATTTCTTCGAAACAATCTTCTAACCCAGCCTGAGCCGCCTGCTCGCGAAGACTATCCGCAACCTTATGCTCAAAATTAGAGTAAGCGTTCACAATGTACCAACGTGCTGCCATTTTAATTAGCCAATCCTAAAAGCAGAGAGACCAACCAGCTCAAAACCTGGTCAGCGAGAAAGAAAAACAACGAAGCGAAGAACACTAAAATAAACACCATCACCGTGGTAACCGCGACCTCATTACGGGTCGGCCAAGTTACCTTCGATGTTTCGGCGCGCACTTCTTGCACAAATTTTAGCGGATTAGCCATGGGCCGCGTCTTTCTTTTAACAAACCGCTTTCGCGGCGCTCCAAAATAGGAGCCAGTAGTCTTTTTCGAACCTCCGCCACCTCAGAGAAGTGGCAGGAGTGGAGGGGATCGAACCCCCAACCCCCGGTTTTGGAGACCGGTGCTCTACCAGTTGAGCTACACTCCTCTGGTTCGCTTACTCAATAATTGCTGATACGACGCCAGCGCCCACTGTGCGGCCACCTTCACGGATAGCGAAGCGCAGCTTCTCTTCCATGGCGACCGGAACAATAAGCTCCACTTCCATCTCAACATTATCG
>Ga0257126_1000317_pt1 | contig 40076 bp, 57 predicted proteins | sample SI060_120mmetaG_FD_190151 | JGI IMG/M metagenome (GOLD analysis project Ga0257126, IMG submission 190151) | Marine microbial communities from Saanich Inlet, British Columbia, Canada - SI060_120m | ecosystem: Environmental > Aquatic > Marine > Inlet | place: Canada: British Columbia | collected... | reverse complement strand
GCAGGAAACATTACAGCCCAAGCAGAAGTTACTTTACAAGCTCAGGGGTCAGCAACACTAGATCCCACTTTAAGAAGTAAAGGTGTTGTTGACTTACGGGGTGTAGGTTCTAAGGCCTTCGTAGGCTTACGTACAGCCCCCTTAGAAGCCAGTTTGTCAGCTACTGGTAGTTCCTCTCAGGAAGCCGTAAGAGTACAATACCTGAGCTTCTCAGGCTCCTGTACTTCTTCTCTTGTCAACGAAGACATCAAGCTCAGAAACAGTGCAGTCTTTGAGAATAGCCAAGACAATATCATACGTTTGTCTGAGCTAGGTGACACAAGGGTAACTGAGGATGGTAATGTACGTGTAGCTTCTAATGCTAACGTAAACTCTGTCTACGGTACTATAGTAGCTAATGGTCAGGTCTTTCCGTTTAAGGCCGTGGCTTACATCAAAGAGAATGGTGTGTGGAAAGAGTTTGACCCTTATGTCAAGTGGGGTGGTGATTGGACCTTACCTGACAAGGTCTACAAGAATATCTCAAATAGATGGAAGAGGGTCTACTAAATGGCTAACATTAAAATCTCAGAACTACCAGCAACAGGTGCGGGTACAGGTACTCAAGAGTTCGAGATCAATGACGGTGGTACATCCCGTAAGATTACTGGGGCACAGCTTCTAGCTTACATTGCAGGTAACCACACTCACACACTAGCAGATATAACCGATGCTGGTACAGCTGCCGCATCTGACGCAACTGACTTTGAGGTAGCAGGTACTTCTGTTGCCCTCAGCATCGCATTAGGATAATCTAAAACCATGGCTAACATCTTTAAGAACTACACAGTCTCATGTACAAACACAAGTGAAACCACGGTCTACACAGTACCTGGGGCTACTACGGCAGTTATCATTGGCTGTAACGTAGCTAACACCACCACAACACAACTTACAGTAGACGTTAAGGTCGCAGGTAAGTTTCTTGTTAAAGGTGCTCCAATTCCCTCGGGTTCTAGTTTGTCAGTCTTAGACGGTAAGATCATTGGGGAAGCAGCAGACACAGTAACCGTTACATCTTCTGATGCAAGTGGTGACGTAGACGTTATCGTAAGTGTACTGGAGCAGACATAATGGCTGGATACATTGGATCGAAATCCTCGGTCACACAGGTAGACGGGTACAACCAAGCAGAAGCTGACGCTGAGTTTGTCAATGACCCTAACTCTGTCATTTCTGTCAGCGGCTCTAATGTTGGGATTGGCACGAGTTCGCCTGATGATGTTCTTCATGTTGTAACACCGTCCTTTGGTGGCATTACCCTTGAATGTACAGGTGCTACTGCTGACCCTACCTTTAAGTTTCTAGGTGACAGCGGCAACTATTGGTCCTTGCAGCAAGACGCAAGCCAAGCCGACAGCTTCCAGTTTCGGTATAACAACAGTGAAAAAATCCGCATCGACAGCAGCGGTAACTTGCTGGTGGGTAAGACGAGTACTAGCTCCACAGGTGCTGGAATTGTCATGCAGTCTAACGGATTAACTTTAATTACCCGTGACAATGCAACCCCTGCATCTATCCGAAGAAATACCTCTGATGGTGATCTGTTAACTTTCAGCAGAGACGGCTCCACGGTGGGGATTATTGGGGTTGCTTCGAGTGACAACTTTTACATAGGCTCTACCGCCGCTAATCATTCGGGTGCCTACTTCGGAACAAACATAATTTACCCTATGAATGCAGGGAGTATTTCAGATAATACTATTGATTTAGGACACCCAAGTTTCCGCTTCGATGACGTCTACGCCACCAACGGCACAATCCAAACGTCCGACCGCAACGAGAAGCAAGACATCGAAGTTCTCTCTGATGCTGAAACTCGTGTAGCACAGGCTTGCAAGGGTCTACTGCGTAAGTTCCGCTGGATTGATGCTGTAGCTGAGAAGGGTGATGACGCCCGTATTCACTTCGGTATTATTGCACAGGACTTGCAGGATGCTTTCGCTGCTGAGGGCTTGGACGCTGGCCGCTACGCCATGTTCATCTCTAGCACTTGGTGGGAGACACAGACTGATGTCCCTGCTGTTGAGGCTGTGGAAGCTGCTGAGGCTACATACGATGAAGATGGCAATGAGCTTACACCTGCTGTCGAAGCTGTAGAAGCCAAGGAAGCCTACACCCGCACAGACACATATGAGACCTTGGAGGAAGCCCCAGAGGGTGCAACAGAACGCACTCGCCTTGGTGTACGTTACCCTGAGCTTCTCGCATTTATCATAGGAGCTATGTAATATGTCAGGATACATTGGCACACAGCCAGTACCACAGGCCACCCAGACACGGGATAGCTTCACTTGTACAGCAGGTCAGACATCCTTTGCTACTTCAGGTTACACCCCTAGCTTTCTAGACGTGTACCTCAACGGCATTAAGCTAGCAGCAGCTGACTACACAGCAAGCAACGGTAGTGACGTTGTGCTGGCCTCTGGTGCAGCCCTAGATGACATCCTTGAGGTCGTGGCTTACTCATCCTTTGAAGTTGTCACCGACACAGTAACCAACGCTGGCACTGTACTTAACCTTGACCGCACAGGTTCAGACGGGACAATCCTTGATCTGAAGAAGGACGGCACCACTGTGGGGAGTATTGGGGTTTACTCATCGGATAACCTTTATTTGCAAGGTAAGTCTGACCATTCTGGATTAGCGTTTGGTGAAGCTGAAATATATGGATTTAGAAATGGTTCTGAAAATGATGGAGTTACAAGCCTTGGTTCATCGGCAGGACGCTTCAAAGACCTCTACCTCTCTGGCGGTGTATACCTTGGCGGCACTGGGTCGGCTAATAAGCTGGATGACTATGAGGAGGGGACTTGGACGCCTACGCTTGTGAATGGCTTTTCGTCTGTTACTTATGCCTCTACAAATGGCTGGTATGTAAAAGTCGGGGGAGTTGTTCACTTTAATGCTAGAATATCATATTCGTCTGCAACACGTTCTGCACTGAGGGTGCATATTGAGGGACTACCTTACACCTCTTTAAATGATAGTGGGCAATCAGGAAATGCGTATTTTGGTTATGTTAGTGCTGTAGCAAATACTGTTCAAGGATACATTTCAGCAAACGGAACTAAAATAGAACTGTATATTGACGGGTCATCAGATTTGTTAGCAAGTTCTTGTAATTCAAATGGGTTGTTCCATGTCAGCGGTTCTTACCCAACTAGCTCATAACCCACTGCATAGCTTTGGGTCGGACAGTCCAACCATCACAGGAGATAAACGATGGCACTAGTTAAAGAGTGTAGAACTTGTAGTGAAACAAAACCTATCTCTGACTTTGCCAAGAATCCTACAGGAATACACGGTGTTAGAGGTACTTGTAAAGATTGTAGACCAAAAGACACTAGACTGACTGTTCGTGGAAGAAATGTAAAATGGCGGTATGGTATAGAGTTAGATGACTTTGTAGCTATGTATGAAGATCAAGGTGGTAAGTGTGCTATCTGTCATATTGATGTAGACCTATATGCACCTGAAGATAGGAAAGCTAACGTAGCACATGTAGACCACTGCCATACTACAGGAAAGATTAGAGCATTATTATGTCACCAATGTAATGTAGGTATAGGTGCTTTTAAAGAAGATGCTGAAGTGTTACAAAACGCAATACAGTATATTAAAGACCACTCTTAATATTAGGGTTGGATAACTCTAACGGACAACAAGGAGAAAGACATTGGCCTTAACAGAAGAAACAGTACAAGACAAAATCGAGATCGTGAGTGAGCATAAATTCATTCAGGTCAGAACAGCCACGGTCATCAAGCGTGACGGTGTAGAGATCAGCCGATCATTCTCACGCCATGTCGTTGCACCTGATGCAGACATCACAGGCGAGAGTGCAGAGGTTCAAGCTATCTGCGCCGCAGTTCACACAGACGAGGTTAAGGCGGCTTATGCTGCACACCTTACTGCACAAGCAGAGGGCATGGCCAATGACCAGTAAGGCACGGGGGCTGGCCAACCTAGGCAACGCATATGACGATGGTGCCTTGTCTAACCGCAACCTGATTATCAATGGTGCCATGCAGGTGGCGCAGCGTGGGACGAGTGTCACTGGGGTTACATCTGGGGGATACCGCACTTGCGATAGATGGAATGTTGATGTTGGTTCAAGTGATACTGGTGCTTGGACTGTGTCTCAAGCAAGTGACGGTCCCGAAGGCTTTAGCAAAAGCATGAAAGTTGAATGCACGACAGCCAAGACAGACATCAGCGCAGACTGGCGTTATGTTAATATCCAGCATAGGTTTGAGGGTCAAAACATGACCCAAACCAAGTTCGGCACGGCTAACGCTGAGAGCTTAACTGTTAGTTTTTGGGTGAAGTCCAATAAGGTAGGGACTTATACGATGGAGTTGGCCAACGAAAATGCGGCTTACAGACTGTCTAACACTTTTTCAGTTAATGGCTCAGGTGTTTGGGAGAAAAAAACAGTAACAGTAGCGGGAGATACTGCGCATGGCTTTAGCACCGATAACACTGTATCTTTATATTTAGTCTTTTGGTTTGCTGCGTCACCTAACTTGAGTTCTGGTAGCTTAAACACAACGTGGTCAAACTCAACGACAGGTAGGGCATCTGGCAGCAATGTGAACCTTGCGGATACCGTTGGCAACTACTTCCAAATCACAGGCGTCCAACTCGAAGTAGGCGACACAGCCACCCCATTCGAACATCGGTCGTATGGGGACGAGCTTGCTAGGTGCCAGAGGTATTACTACAACAGGCCCAACAGTGGTTTTACAGACTACTCACACCCCATAACTACCGACGCAACTACTTATCGTACTTTAACATTAGCCTTGCCCCAAACAATGAGGGCTAACCCCACTGTAACTTATACACTTGGTGGAAATGTCACCCCAACACCTTCAGCCCCTAACAGCTCTGTAGATCGTGTTTACTTTCAGTGGAACGGGGTAGCTATCTCAAACTTTGTTGGGATAAATGTCTTCACAGCAGATGCGGAGTTATAACTATGGACAACATGAACATCACATCAGCGCAGTACGACGTAGGCATGGATGGCGTAACTAACACGAGCATCAAAGCCACCATCGACGGGCAGGAACTGTCAGTCCCCCTAGACCCAGCCAATCGCCACTACGCAGAGATCATGCGGCAGGTTGAGGCTGGAACGCTTGTGGTGGCTGAGGCTGACTAAGAATAACTCTTGACAAATAAGAAGTAGCAGAATACAATGGCAACACAAGATCAGATTAGGTTAGCAGCTGAGAGTGACTTAACTACTTTCATTAAGCTGGTAGCCCCTGAGCAAGTCCTAGGGCAATGCCATGAAGAGGTCTGTGATTGGTGGACAAGAGAAGACCACAAGTCACACCAGCTACTCCTGTTCCCTCGTGACCACGGTAAGTCTCGTCTTATAGCTTACAGGGTTGCGTGGGAACTAACCAAAGATCCTACCCTACGTATCCTTTACATCTCAGCCACGGCTAACCTTGCGGAGAAACAACTAGGGTTTGTCAAGGGTATCTTAACTTCTGAGACTTACTTTAGGTACTGGCCTGAGCATGTTAACGCTGATGAGGGCAAACGTACTCGCTGGACCAACTCAGAAATTATGTTGGATCACCCAGCACGTAAGAAAGAGAATGTTCGTGACCCCTCTGTCTTTACTGGTGGTCTCACTACTTCTCTTACAGGGATGCACTGTGACATTGCAGTTCTAGATGATGTTGTTGTTTATGAGAACGCATACACAGGGGAAGGCCGTAACAAGGTAAAGAGCCAATACTCTCTCTTGTCATCTATTGAGGGTGCCGATGCTAAGGAATGGGTCGTAGGCACCAGATACCACCCAGCAGACTTGTACAATGATCTACTCCAAATGGTAGAGGATCAGTACGATGACGAAGGTAACAAGATAGGCGAAGAGAATATCTATGAGGTATTCGAAAGGCCAGTAGAGGACAGCGGTGATGGCACAGGTCAGATGTTGTGGCCTCGTAGTCAACGTAAAGACGGTAAGTGGTTTGGTTTCGACATTAAGGTCTTGGCTAAGAAACGTGGGCAGTACCTAGACAAGGGACAGTTCAGAGCACAGTACTACAATGACCCAAGTGATCCTGACAACGTACCAGTAGGCTCCGACAAGTTTCAGTACTATGACCGTAAGCACCTTAAGCAAGACAATGGTTACTGGTTCTATAAAGATAATAAGCTGAACGTCTATGCCGCAGTTGACTTTGCTTTTAGCCTCTCCAAGAAGGCTGACTACACAGCCATCGTTGTCATAGGGATTGATGCAGAGAACAATGTATACGTCTTAGACATCGACAGGTTTAAGACAGATCGTATCTCTGAGTACTTTGACCACATCTTTCATTTGTCAACCAAGTGGTCTTTCCGTAAGCTCAGGGCTGAAACTACAGTAGCTCAGGTAGCTATCGTTAAGCAGTTAAAAGAGTTAGTCAAGCAACACGGTCTCTCGATAAGCATCGAGGAGTTTAGACCTAACAAGAACCAAGGTAATAAGCAGGAACGTATAGCCTCGGCTTTAGAACCTAGGTATGACAACCTTAGTATGTGGCACTACAGAGGTGGTAACACTCAAGTACTAGAAGAAGAGTTGTCATCCCGTAACCCACCACACGATGACGTTATTGACGCTTTGGCATCTGTGGTAGACATGGCTATTAAACCTGCACGTACTGTACGTAGACAAAAAGATAATGTCGTACAGTTTAACTCAAGATTTGGTGGAGTCTCCTTCTAATGGCTGGAACAACGATTGACCTGCAAACTATAATTGACCCACACGTATTGGCTGTGGACATTGCTGACCGTTGGTCCACTTGGAACAAAGCTCGTCAGCCTAAGCTGGAAGAGTGGAAAGAACTACGTAACTACATCTACGCAACAGACACACGTACCACCAGCAACAGCAAGTTACCCTGGACCAACAGCACAACCACACCTAAGCTGACACAGATTGCAGACAACCTTCATGCTAACTACTTCTCTGCTCTGTTCCCACAGAAGCGTTGGTTCCGCTTTGAAGCTAACGATCAGGATGCTGACGTTAAGAGTAAGCGTGATGTTATCCAGGCATACATGCAAAGCAAGCTCCGTCAGTCTGACTTTGAGAACACAACCAGCAAGCTAATCAATGACTACATCCAATACGGTAACTGCTTTGCTACTGTAGAGTTTGTCAAGGACTACACTGAGTATGAGGACACAGGAGAACGTGTCGTTAACTACGTTGGCCCTAAGCTGGTACGTCTTAGTCCTTTCGATGTATGCTTCAATCCCTTGGCTCCATCCTTTGGGGAAAGCCCTAAGATCATTCGATCAGTTGTCACACTTGGGGAGATTGCTCGTAAGGTAGACGCCTCCATCGACAATGCCTATATGGGTCAGATCCTAGAGAAGATGCTAGGTAACCGTGCACATGCCTCAGGCAACGACATTGATGTGTCAAAGTCTCAGGGGTTCATTGCTGATGGTTTTGCTTCCTTACAGGAATACTATGAGTCTAACTACGTGGAGCTACTTACGTTCTACGGAGACATCTATGACAACGACTCAGGGGTCTTCCATAAGAACCGTGTCATTACTGTTGTTGATCGTGCTTACGTTCTGCTCAACGAACAGAACCCTAGCTGGTTAGGTAAGGCTCCTGTCTTCCATGCTGGTTGGCGTGAACGCCCTGACAACCTGTATGCCATGGGACCACTGGACAACCTCGTAGGTATGCAGTACCGCATTGACCACTTGGAAAACCTCAAGGCTGATGTGTTCGATCAGATTGCCTACCCCATCATGAAGATCCGTGGGGATGTAGAAGACTTCGACTTCGAACCTGGCTCTCGTATTTACTTGGGTGAAGAGGGTGACGTAGGTTACCTAGCACCAGATGCCACAGCCCTTAACGCTGACTTCCAGATCCAGAACCTAGAGAACAAGATGGAGATGCTTGCAGGTGCTCCTCGTGAGGCTATGGGTATCCGTAGTGCAGGTGAGAAGACAGCCTTTGAGGTTAACCAGCTTATGACTGCTGCTGGTCGTATCTTCCAACACAAGACAGCACACTTTGAACGTGTGTTCCTTGAGCCTATCCTTAACGCCATGCTTGAGGCATCACGCCGTAACATGGATTATGCTGACACCATTCGTATCCTTAACGAAGACACAGGCATTGCCTTCTTTGAGCAGATCACTAAGGAAGACATTAAGGCTAATGGTAAGATCGTTCCCATGGGTGCTCGTCACTTTGCTGAACGTGCTAACCGTGTGCAGAGCCTGACGCAACTCTACCAGCTTAAGTTGTCAGATCCTACTATGGCTGCTCACTTGTCAGGTAAAGAGTTTGCTCGTCTGTTGGCTGACGAACTAGGTGAACCAGCACTGTTCGCAGAGAATATAACCGTCATCGAGCAGATGGAAACTCAGAAGATTGCTACTGAGGCACAGGTCCAGTTCGAAGAAGAACAACAGATTGCCATCGAGAAGGGTCTCTAAATGAAGGCCGCATGGTACAAAGAATGTAAGACGAAGGACGACAAGAATAAGGTACGACAGACCATCTTGTCAAATAGGGAAAGCCTAGATCGTCTCAAAGAAATCCTAGAGCCTATGCTCAAGGACACACCACCAACAGCCGATTACGATAGTCCATCTTGGGCATTCAAACAGGCTGATCGGATTGGTTTTAACAGAGCACTAAACCAAGTGCTTGATCTCATCAACTTAGACAAGGAATAAAAAATGGTATTTACTGACGGGGCTGCAACCACACAGACCGAACAGACCAGTGAGCAGACAACACAAGAAGCCCAACCACAGGAATCTTATGTACAGAAGCTCGTAGAGGCAAAGGGAGAGAACTGGAAAGACCCTGAGACTTTAGCTAAAGGTAAACTCGAAGCAGACGGTTATATTAAAACTCTTGAAGAGCAACTTAACCAAATGCGTGAGGATATGAAGAAGCAAGAGTATCAAGCCCAAGTTCTTGAACAACTCCAGAATAAGGCCGCTGACTCTACCGCAGCGAAGACTGGAGCGCCTAATGATAACGGTAACACTGAGGAACAGAACACCACTGCGAACCTTAGTGAGGAACACTTGAAGAGCCTTGTTGAACAGACACTAACGCAGCGTGAGAAAGATACTACTATACAGCAGAATCTAACTCAGGTTGACAAGAGTTTGGTTGAGAGTTTCGGCACAGAAGCCGCAGCTGTCGTCAAGAAGAAAGCAGAAGAACTAGGTATGTCAATGGATCGTTTACGTGATATTGCTGCTGAGTCCCCTAACGCCTTCTTTACTCTTATCGGTGAAGCACCACGAGCCTTAAACAATCCCATGGTACAAGGCTCAGTACGAACTGAAGGTGTCAATATGCAAGTCTCGGCAGAACGTAATTGGGCATACTACCAGAAGCTCCGCCGGGAGAATCCTAATGAATACTATCAACCAAAAACACAGCAGATGCTTATGGCAGATAAAGTGAAGATGGGCGATAGGTTCGGTAATAACTAAAACTCTCTTAGAAAAGGACTAGCACAATGGCTGGTATGATCTCCTCCAACGCTGACACACAGCGTTTAATCCGTGCAGAGGTTTACTCCTCTGAGCTTAAAGACATCCTCCGTGATGAAATGCAAGCACAGCGTTATGTACGTATGCTTGATGGATTCCCAGACGGTGACACATTCACTATCCCAACCATCGGTAAGACAACTGTATCTGACTACACAGAAGATGCACAAGTTGCCTACGTTCCTATGGACACAGCTGAGTTCTCCTTCACTGTAGACAAGTACCTCCAGTCGGGTTCTTACATCACCAAGAAGGCCGCACAGGACTCTTTCTACAGCGCACAGCTTGAAGCACGTTTCGTTCCTGAGCAAGAACGTGCGATCATGGAGCACTTCGAAGCAACTACTTTTGCTGCTCCTGAAGTAGGTGTTACAGCTAACTCCGCAGAAACTCTGGACGGTGTTGCTCACCGTGTATCTGGCGGTAACGCTGGTGTACTGCAATTGGAAGACTTCGCATGGGCACGTTATGCCTTGAAGAAATCCAATGTACCTGATCGTAACTTGGTTGCTATCGTTGATCCATCTGTTGAGTACCAACTGAACACTCTGACTAACTTGGTCAATGTGTCAAACAACCCAATGTTTGAAGGTATTGTTCGTGATGGTGTTGCGACTGGTATGCGTTTTGTAGCCAACGTCTATGGCTTCGATGTATACACATCCAACTACTTGAAGACAACTGTTGCTGACTCTGCTCTCTTGGAAAAAGATGGCACAACAGCTAACGACTTCTCTACAAACAACGGTGTTGCAAACTTGTTCTTCTCTGCTGATGCGACTGCTAACCCATTCGTGGGTGCATGGCGTCAAATGCCTGAGGTTGACTATGAGTACAACAAAGACTTCCAGCGTCACGAGTATGTAACTACTGCTCGTTACGGTGTTAAGAAGTACCGCCCAGAAGGTATCGTTACAATCGTAACTAACCCTGCTGTGTAAGACTAACGGGGTGTCCCTTCGGGGGCACCTCACTTTTCTATTGACAGAAGTTATTTGTTAGTGTATAATAAATTAAACCTTGGCAGGGGCAATAGTATATATCCCTATAGGAGCTACGATGGCTAACGTAAATCACTCAACACTCACAGATCCATACCTACATGAACCTAAGGGCATTGCTGCCGCTGGTACAGGTCAGGTATACGTAGCTAATGGCACAGGGTCAGGCTCATGGGTAGAGAACCACCGCTTCATCGGTGCGTATATTCCCTTCGATGCTACCACACCTGCGTACTCCCACAGTGCCACTACTTCGGCTACCGTTATTAACCCAACATTCACAGTATCAGAGTCTAATGGCTTTACTGGTACTTCTAGTCCTAACGCTAGACTTACGTACACAGGAACAGAAGACATCGCTTCTCATATGGTCCTTACGCTGTCCACCCAACAGGCCTCTGGTGCCAACAGAGCTGTACAGTGGATCATCTACAAGAATGGTGTTGAGCTTCCTGGCTCACGGACTATCCGCACGATTAGCTCAGGCTCATGGGGAAGTATCTCAGTCTCAGGTTATACGTCACTCAGCACTAACGACTACATAGAAGTATTCTCTTTGGCTGATTCTGCTTGTACTGTACAATACGCCTCAGGCTTCTTGTCAATCATGGGGGTTCCTGAGTAATGAAACGTACACTCCTTGAGATGGTCCAAAGTATTCTGAGTGACATGGACTCAGAGGATGTTAACGCCATTAGTGAAACCATTGAGGCCCAGCAAGTAGCCTCCGTTATTGAGGACACATACTACAACATTGTGTCAGCACGTGACATCCCTGAGCATAGGCAGCTACTTAAGTTAACTTCGTTATCAGACAGCACCAGACCTACTCACTTCAAGTACCCAAGCAATGTTAAGAAGATCGAGAGCTTGTCGTACAACACAGCTGTCACAGGATCTGGTTACACTGAGGTCTACTATGTTAATCCTTTAGAGTTTATTGTTAAGATGGATGAGTCTTCTACGGCCTCCGTTAAGATAGCAGACAAGCAAGGTAACACTGACCTGTTCGTTCTTAATAACGTACCACCTACTTACTACACATCGTTTGACGATGAGCATATTGTAATGAACTCTTTTGATAGTTCTATTGAGTTAATCCTACAGGCTAACAAGACACGTGCCTACGGTTCTGTCTACCCTGCGTTTACCATCAGCGATTCCTTTGAACCTGACCTTGATGACAACATGCTGCCCTACCTATTGGCAGAAGCTAAATCTACCTGCTTCTCTTTGTTTAAGAGTGGGTCAGATCCTAAAGTAGAACAGTCTGCAAGACGCCTTAAGTCGTATGTCCAGAACGACATGCACAAAACAAAACAAGCAAACAAGAAGCCAGTCTACGGGAGACGTTAATGGTTGAGTTCATAGAAGATACAGCAAACCAGCACTGTATCTGCAAGACAGACAAACTAAAATGCAACATCATTATCGAAAAAGAAATAGGCGGGTTTAGGTTCTTTATTATTAAGGTTGATGCAGGTCAGGTTCCAAGGGAACTAAGCGGTCGTTACACATCAATGCCAGAGGCTAAGAAAGCTGTAGGCAACTACCTTAGGAAGAAGAAGGAATCCCCTACTGTCCGTAGAGATAACTTCGCCAAGAAGTTTGATGAACGTAAGAAAGTAAAAGATGCCACAGAGCTTAAACCAAAAGACAGTTAATAACTTTGTCAAGGGTCTTATTACTGAGGCTGCTGAGTTAACATTCCCTGACGGTGCTTCCGTTGATGAGCTTAACTGTGACCTTCGGCGTGATGGTTCCAGACGTAGGCGTGAGGGTGTAGCCTTAGAAGATAGCTATACTTTGTCATCGTTCACAATTACGAATGACGAATTGGTTAACACAGGGAACTGGGTAAACGTAGGTGGTAACGCCTCCCTTGAGTTCTTGGTCATCCAAAAGGGTAATAAGCTGTACTTCTACAACAAGGCTGACCTGCCGTATTCCTCTCAGGCAGAGAGCTTTAGTGTTAGCCTATCGTCTTATGAGTTCTCTGGTTCTATTGGTGCTAACAATGCCAAGTGTCAGTTCGCAAGCATCAACGGTACACTTGTGGTCTCCTCAGAGGCTATCAACACCATTGTTATCACATATACTGGTTCTAACATAACAGTAGCTTCTATTGCCTTTAAGACACGTGACTTTGAGTGGCAGGGTAACGTAGACGAGTACTCTACAAACGACAGCACACCCTCAGCAGGACGTACTTATGACGCAAAGAATGCTGGTTGGGGTCAGGGTGGTGGTCCTGCGGATTACACCAAGGCTCTTACCCATCCCTGGTACGCAGGAAAAGATCAAGACGGTAACTACGATGCTGCTGAATGGGCCAAGGTCTTTGCAGGTACAACCTTAACTGCTAACGGTCACTTCATCCTTGACTTCTTTAACAAGGTCCGTAGTGGTTTAACAACAGAGAAAGAATCCTCACGCTTCAAGTCTGTGGCTTCTTTCTCAGGCCGTGTGTTCTACGCAGGTCTTACCAGTGCTAAGAATGCAGGTACAATTCTCTTCTCCCGTTTGGTGGAGGACGAAGCAGACCTAGGTAAGTGTTACCAACAGAATGACCCTACAGCTGAATACTTGTCAGACCTAGTGGCTACTGATGGTGGTTTTATTAACATCCCTGACGCAGTTAACATTCAGTTACTTTACCCTTTCCGTTCTTCTCTCTTTGTCTTCGCAGAGAATGGCGTATGGCAGATCACAGGTGTAGATGGTATCTTCTCAGCTACAGCCTACGGTATTAACCGTGTGTCTAACATAGGTCTCCTTAACCCTCAGGCTTTCGTTCAGGCTGAGGGTCTTCCTTTTTGGTGGTCTCGTTTTGGTATTCATACGCTTACCATTGATGAGGTGTCAGGACAGGGTTCAGAACAGAACATCACGATCTCTACTATCCAAAGTTTCTGGGATAGGATATCTACTACAGCTAAAGCTAAAGTAACAAGTATCTACGATAGTATCAACAAGAAGATCTACTGGGCTTATCCTGACAACGATGAGACTGTTGAGTCTAAACTAAACAACATCCTTATCCTTGACCTTACTCTGTCTGCATTCTACCCTTGGAAAATCTCTGACCAAGCGTCTAACACAAGCTCGGTTGTTGGTCTATCGTTCTACTCAGGCTTTGGTGCCACGGAACTTGCCCTAGATGTCATTACTTCTGCTGGTGACGATGTTGTCACATCCGCAGGTGATGACGTTATTAACACTCAGATCTCAGACTTTACCACAGGTGACCCAGCCCTTGTGTTGTTGGTTCGTGATGGTGCTACTAACAAGTTGACCATGGCTAAGTTCTCAGACGCAGGGTTCCTAGATTGGGGTGACACTGACTATACGTCTTTTGCTGAGACAGGTTATGACTTCATTGGTGACTTGATCGTTAAGAAGAACGCACCTTATATTGCTGTGTACTCACGCTTGACAGAGCAAGGTTTTACTGGTAACGAGGTTGACGGGTACGAATCAATCAGACCATCCTCATTACTTGTGTCAACAGCATGGGACTTCAACTCTAACTTTGGCTCTCCTCAAGAGGCCTACAGGTTTAAGCACCCCATCGTTGTAGACCCTGACAACTTGTCAAACTTTAATTACCCTGAGGACGTTATCACAACTAGGCTTAAAGTCAGAGGCCATGGTCGCTCCATGCGGATTAAGTATGAGAGCACCCAAGGCAAAGACTTTATTCTACTAGGCTGGGGTCTGGTCCAAGGAAGAAACAACAGGTTCTAATGTCAGAATACGTAATACGTAACGCAACAGAAGCAGACACCTTAGACATAGTACTAGCAGTTAAGCAGTTCTGCAAAGAGATACCCCACCCAGCTTGGGGTAAGTTTGAGGCTACTAAGGTAAAAGACTTGGTCACTAACTTAATCGAGAGTGAAGCTGGTTTTGTCAAGGTGGTGGTTTCTGAAGAAGAAATAGTAGGTGCTTTAATAGCGTGTGCTACACCACTCACCATCAACTCTTTTGTCTTTGCCCAAGAATTAATGTTTTGGTTAGACGCAGACCATCGTAATGGCAAGACATCACCTAAGCTGATAGACTCATACGTTGAATGGGCCAAAAGGATTGGCTGTAACTATATCAGACTATCGACACTTGACGAATTACTAGACAGCAGGGCTGGCGTTCTCTTTAAGAGAAAAGGCTTTAAGCCCGTAGAGACAGCTTACATAAAGGAAGTATAAGATGGCAGTTTTCACAACATTAGCTTTAGCGACAACGCTATCAACCGCAGGAGTTATTGCCGCAGGTACAGCTATCTACGGAGCTACAGCGGGGGTTGTAAGCACAGTTAAGTCTGTCAAGAAGGCTGAGGCAGCTGCTGTTAGCGCCAGACAAGCTACTGAGGTTCAAATCGTTCAGCAACAACAACAAGCAACTCGTCAACGTAGGAGTGCTGTACGGTCCAGTGTTATTGCCAGAGCACAGGCTCAACAAGCAGCCCAGACACGAGGCGTAGGTACATCCTCAGGTGCTCTTGGAGGCTTGGCATCCTTGTCTTCTCAGCTTGGGTCTAACTTAGGGTACGGCTCTATGATGAGTGGTCTTGGTCAACAGTTTACGGCTCTCTCAGGTTTGTCGGCCCAGCAATCAGCAGACTCGGCTAAGTTTGGTGCTATCGCAAATATAGGTTTTGGATTAGCTAAAGGTGCTGTTTCTTACGGACCAGGAGCAGCAGAAGCCAGAGACTTTTTTTAAAATTTAAAGGATAGAACATGGCAACGCCGACTACTCTTGAAGATTCCATTTTCAACTCTAAAATCCTAACGGAACAACTTGCAGATCAAGAAGAGCCTGACATCTTTAACCCGATGTCTGAGGTGGAAACTATCAAGGCCCAAGAACTATCTATTGCTACTGATAGTAATGAGGGTGAGGTTCGTGCTGCTCGTGCTAACGGAAACCTAGACCACACAGGCGTAGCTAAAGTACAGGCCTTAAACTTCGATTATGCTTTGACCATTGACCAAGCATACCAAGACGGACTACAGCCTGAGGACATTGCAGAGATCATCCAGACCCGTAAGGAAAAGGGCGAGGATATGTCTGTCAGTGAGTACATGCTCATCCAAAACCTTATGTTGTCAGATAATGATGTTAGCCCTTACGCTTCCCGCACGTTGACAAACATGGAAACTTGGAATCGTTTGCTTCAGAAAGAAATAGAAGACAATGACCAGTCTGGTATCTCCAAGGTTCTAACATTCTTAGACGTTAACATCCTACGTGAGATTACAATTGGTGCCTTCGAGAACATTACTTTCCGTTCTAATCGTGAGGGTAAAGACATTCGTGAGGCCTTCACTACCTTGACACCATCTGAGTTTGAAGTATGGGCACAAGAGTATGTGACTGAACGCAAGGATGAGGGCTTCTTCTCTCGTGATTCCTTATGGAACCTCTACAAAGCAGCAAGTGATGCCACATACCTAGGGGATGACCCTATGGCTGGCTTGAATGCTTTGTTTGGTGTTGCTGACGTAGCAACCCTAGGTGCTGTACGTGGGGGTAAGACCCTAGCCTCAGCGTTAGCTAAATCTACTGACCTTGCCTACGATGCAGGTACAGTGGCAGGTAAACTCTTGTCACTCTCTAAGTCCAGACGCCCAGTAGATGCTATTGCTACCATCCAAGGGGAAGTACCTGCGGCTAACGCATTGGCTAAATCTGTGGATGACATGGGTGTACAGGTAGATGAGGTCTCAGCTGGGCGTAACTTACCCCAAGAGCTAGATCCTGTAGCTGGACCCTCTGCTCGTCCATCAGGTGTCACACTACGTCAGAACAACCGTAAGACATCCCTTATGGAGAAGATCGAAGAGTTGAACCGACAGGGTTCCTTCGGGGAATACGTTTCGCCTAGCACCATAAGCAGAGTAGCCGATGACATTGCTGCCACGGTAGCCTCTCGTGTTAACGATGTAGTTGTCAATAGCCGTAGGGTACTTGACGAAGGTTCCGATGACTACAAGGTAATTGTACGGATGGGTAAGGATGGCTCAGGCTCTCCCTTCCGCCTTAAAGGAGATGCTGAGGCTATTGCTGAGGCTGACCCTAGTCTTAAAGTTGTTAAGCGTGAGGAAGGCCGTGGCTGGTTCGTTGAGGCAGAACAACGAGTCAATGTTCTAGGTTTACCTGAGAAGGCTCAAGTTTTAGACAAAGCTGGTTTCATAGGTGACTCCATCAATAAGATGTTTGGTGCTTCTACCATACGCCTAGGTGACAAGCTAGGTGCCAAGTTTATGCAAGCTGAGGCTGGTCAAGCGTTAGTAGGAGAGTTAATCAAACCCTACCAGAAGACAATCAACAAGGTCAAAGGTAAAGAGCTAGAGAACCTGTCCGACTTTATGACACAGCTTCGTGACGGTGAGTTGTCTTACCTACGTAAGGCTCCCACAAAGGAGAGCTTTGAGTCCCTTTATACTACAATGTATGGAGCTAAACCTTCTAAGTCTGCTGTAGCTGCGTATGACTCCCTTATAGACATTAGTGACACAGCTTGGCAGATCAGATCTAGTGAACGTCTTAAACGTGTTGTTGCTGATGGTGGTGTCTACGCTGACTTTACGGATGACTACGGAGATATTGTATACCGTGTGGAAGGCCAGAAGGTAACCATCCCTGACAATGAGTATATCCTTGATCTTGCCACAGGACGTACACTCCGTAAGGATGAGCTAGGTGCTGACCAAATCTCCTTCAAAGTCCCAGGCACCTACATGGACCACTTGTTTGTCACTAACGTAAAGACTACCCGTCCACTTGAGAGAGTAGACGTTATGCCTTACAATGTTGGTGGTCCTCGTACTAACGCAGAGTTCCGTTGGTTCGTAGGTACAACTAAGGAACAGAAGTTAGTATCAGGAAACACCATTAACGGTGGCTTTAAAACAATGCTTGGTTCCTTTGGTAAAGACCAAGCACAGAATGCTGTCACTCAGTTGAACACCATCACCCGTAAGGTTAAAGACCTTATGGCTGAACAGGGTGTTGACGATATTGCTTCACTTACCTTGTCTAAACCTAAGTACGAAGAGCTAGGTAAGGTAATCCGTGAGAACAATACTTGGAATAAACACATTACTGACTTCGAGGATCTAGTCGAGTTGGGTAGCAAGTATGGCTTTAGGTTCCGTGAGGAGTTTGTAGCCAAGGCTCGTGACGAGAAGATCAGCATAGCTGACCAAGGTGAGGATATTTCTCTTGCTGGTTCTTCTTACGGAGAAGTCGTAGGTACTCGCATTAACATGAAGCGTGGGGATACTCCCCTAATGGAGTACGGTGGGAAGCAAGCTGTCAATGCCAGCCCTATCTCTGCCATCGCTGACCAGTTTGGATCTGAGGCATTTGGTTATGCGAACCGTGCAGCCTCCCAGAATGCTATTGTTGGCTGGGTTAAACTGGCAGAAACAAACCCAGGTATCGTAGAGTTCCCTAAGGGTGTCCCTAGTAATGATTTCCTTAATCGTTTCCTAGGTGCTGAGGTAACCAAGACAGGTAAGTTTAACGACTTGGCTGCACAGCTACGTGAGCAACAAGACGTAATCAAACGTAGGCTTAACCAACCAACATGGTTAAGTGACAAATGGGATTCGTTCACATCCTCAGCTACAGAAGCTATCTTCGAGAAGAGTGGGCGTAAGGCAGACCTGACTAAGGCTGACCCTGCATCTACACTTTTGAAGGTAGGTTTCTACTCTAAGTTTGGCTTCTTGAACCCTGACCAATTTATGCTGCAAGCACTACACAGTTTAACTGTTGCTGCTGTGTCACCAGTACAGGGTACTAAGGCTCTGGGTTTGACAGCACCTATGCTTCTTATCACTAAGTTCCCTGCTGGAGCTACCCGTGACCTAGCTATTAAGCGTTTGTCTAAGTCTGGTCTTATAGCAGAGGAAGAACTAACGGATCTTGTCAGATACATTGACGAGAGTGGACGTAATATCGTTGATACACAAATCATAGAACTTCAAGCTCCACAGAAGTTTGGTGCTAGTAGTACTCTCGTAGGCAAAGCCTTGGACAACGCAAACAGCTTCCTTGATAAGTCCACTATCTTCTTCAAGGAAGGTGAACGAGCCACACGTATGTCTGCCCTTACAACGGCATTCCTTGAGCATCGTGCTAAACGTCCCTTGGTTGACCCTTTCTCTCCTGAGGGTAAGACCTGGATCACAAACCGTGAGCAGGATCTGTCCTTCCGTATGACAACAGCATCACGTAGCTTTGCTCAGAGTGGACCTATGCGTGTTCCTACTCAGTGGTTGTCATTCTCCTTACGTGCCCTTGAGAACATCATAGTAGGTCGTAACTTTACTGTCGGTGAACGGTCACGTATGTTTGCTATTATGGGTCCAATGTACGGTCTGACAGGTTTGGGCTTAGGTCAGTCTGCTGGGTACGTCACAGAGAAACTTGGGTATGACCCTAAAGACCCTGAGACTGTCAAGATGTTTAATCGTATTAAGTATGGTGTGGTCGATGCTGTTCTTTCTAACGTATTAGGCACAGAGACAGCCTATGCAACACGTGTAGCACCAACAGACCAGTTGATCGACACATGGCAGAAGCTCTTCTCAGATGACTTTATGACAGTTATAGCTGGTCCGTCAGGAGAGATCACCAGAGATATGTACCAAGTAGGTATGTCAGCTATCTCAGCCATGGTAAGCGGTAGGGGTGCCGTAGCACGAGAGGACTTGACACAGCTTCTACGTAACATCTCGTCAGTAGACAAAGCAGTTAAGATCCAAGAGCTGATCGAGACAGGTAATTACCGTAGTCGTACACGTAAGCTCTCCGTAGGTGGCCTAGATCCTGAGGCAGCTGCTTCTGTTCTCTTTGGTGCTACCCCAGCCCCCGTTCAAAACTACTACGACTACAGTGAAATGGTCTTTAAGGAAACCAAGGCAACTAAAGACTTCGAGAAAAAGCTACGTTCAAAGGCTGACTATGCTATTCGTCTCTTGACAGAAGGTGACAAAGATGATATGCTAAGAGGTGAACAGCTGTACCTAGAGCTAGTAGACGAACTATGGTCTCAGCCCTACTCGAATGAGCTTAAAAGCTCCATTCAGAAACGCCTTAATCGTGGCGAAGCTATTTTCGATATTATGCGGAACGCCCACAGACTTAGCCTTGAGTTTGATGCCACCGTCTTACAGCAACAGAAATAAGGACATTAAACTATGGCAGGTTTTGCTATTGATCTAGGTGACGAAGGTTCCCAATTTGCACAAGGTGTTTCTGCTCCTAGTGCCAACGCTTCTGCGGCAGCTGCCCAAGGGCTACAAAACATAACCCAAGGACTCTTTGGGGTAGCTGACTCCTTTGCTAGGGCTTCTGCTAAAGCTGCACCTACGGAGGCCAGCATCAATAGGCAAGCCTTTGGTGCCTTTATTGGTCAACTTGACGGTCTTAAGGGTGTCACAGACCCAGCAACAATACGATCACGTGTTAATACTGCAATCGCTACCTATGAGAGCCAAGGTTTTCAAGTAGGGACAGCGGAGGCAGACGCTATTTTCCGTAGGACAGGTGTTGATATTAGTGCAAGTGTTGTTAACCCAGCAATACAAGCCGCAGATGCAGCAAATAAACAACTCTTGGAGAACCCAGGGTTTATCTACCGTGCAGAGGCTAAACTCCAAGCCTTAGGACAACCCTTCACTGACCAAGATGTGGCAGAGGCAGCCCTAGGTGACATGAAGGCTTCTGAGGCAGCGGCTACCTACTTAGTCACAGCTAAGAATATCGACAACAAGGACTTCCAAGAGACCTACATCCCTCACGCTGACCGTGTGTTAGAAGATATACGTGGGCTTGCCATCTCAGGTCTCCAAGTGGAGATTGGTGGTGGTGATATTTCACCTGAGTCTCTCGTACAGCTTCGTACTAAGTTCGACATTGCCAAGGCTCAACTGACAAAACCTAAGAATGTGTCAGATGACAACTGGCAACACGTTTCTTCTCAGCTGTCAACACTAGATGAACTTCTCACACGTCTGGAAACATACGACTCCGAAATGCTCACTGCTCAAACAGCAGCAGCTATGGAACCTATCTCTCAACTACTGTTGTCTCAAGCTAAAAGCCTAGGTGCCACAGACCCTGTGCTTGCCAGTGCATTGCTGTCGGGTAAGGTTGACTGGTCTTCCTATGTGTCTAGCAAGTGGCCTACTGTTGTAAAGACACTTAAGGACACTAAGATTGAGGATACTGTATATACAAGCCTTGATGTCTTTGGAATTGAGGCGGCTGCTCAGGCAGCCACAGAGGGTACTGAAGTAACAACTACGTCCCTACACAATCCAGATGAGTTTGAGTTAGCTACTAATCGTTCTAGTTCTGATAGACTGAACGCAATCACCAATGCTTTAGACTTCAAGCTGCGTCTGACAGAACCAGTAAATATTAATCAACCTGAGCACCGTGAGTTATTCCTTAATGGTGTTGGTCAGGCTACCGTTAACGTAGCAACAGCAACACAGCTTATTAGCAAGTCCACTATGGACAGCGTATTCTCCCCTGAGGTTTTCTCTAAGTTAGCTTTGGTTAAGAAGCTAGACCCTGAGGCCTACCAGACAGCTTCCCTACAGATGCGTGACGCTATCCAAGCTCAGGCTAACATCTTTGCTACAACAATGAAAGGTGTCACAGAGGACAGCCTGTTTGTTATCGCTGGCTTGGGTAGAGTGGAGCTTAAGACGGATGGTGTGGCTATGCCTAGGGCTTGGACAGATGGTTCTGTACAGGCTAAGGCTGACCAGTACTACGGAGGTAACATCTACCGTATGTTCAAGGATCGTGGTGCTGCTCTTAGTGCGTCAGAACGTACTGAGCTTCGGGGTAAAGGTTTCCCAGTATTGGCCTTGTCAATTAAGTATGATGAAATCACACGGGCTAACAACCAGTTTAGGACGTATGCTGACTACTTCCGTAAGGCAGGGGGAGATCCTTCTAAACTTGAAGCATTGATCCTTACAGGCCAAGAGAGTGACGATCTTTCTGGTGCAGAAATACCAACGGAGTCTACAAGTGAAGAAGTTACACCAACAGGTACTAGAGAAAGCCCACTACTCCCTAAGAATGCAGAGGCCTTTGCTTTGGTTAATGAGGGTGAGTACTACATTGATCCTGCTGACGGCTTGCTGTACGTTAAATAAGGAATTAACTAATATGCCTAAAAGTTCATGGAATACTGGTAAATTGGTTACTCAAGAAACGTCTGAGGCTAGTCTTACACCAGAGTCAACAACCCAAAAAACTTTAGAAACTGTAGAAGCTAAAGGTTATGACACCCTCTATGGTAACTTTGAAACTCAAGACACCCCTTTCAAAGGCTACTCTGTTTCTCAACAGACTGTAGGGGACTTAATAACATTTTCAGAACCAACTGGGGCTTATGGTAGTTACGTTAAGCCACGGCTAGGTAAACAGACGGATGCCTATAAAAGGGGTCTTACTTCTACACCTATGGGTAAGTACCAGATTGTAGGGTCTACCCTTAGAGACCTAGTAAATCGTATGGGTTTACCTAAGGATACTGTCTTCAACAAGGCTACACAGGACTCTATGTTTTTATTCTTAGCTAAAGAAAACATAGCTAAGGGTAAGACAATGTCTCAGAAGAGAGCTAACTTACGTAGTATCTGGGAAGGTTTTCGGAAGGTAGATGATGCCACCTTAGATGCCCTTATAGCAGAGGTAGGTAACTGATGCCTAAAAGTTCATGGAATACTGGTACGAGAGTAGTCAAAGACACTTCTAGTGCTGTTGATAGTGCTGTCAAGAGTGCTGTAGAAACAGGTAGTCAGGTAGCAAGTCAGGTAGCTGAGACAGGCGGCAGTATCTGGCAGACTGTAGTAGATGGTGCTGCTGAGGCTCTTGCTACTGGCACTGAGTATGTATCTAGTATATCAAGTGATGTAGTAGAAACTTTAGAAGAAACTCCGTCTCCAATAGATGTATTGACTGAGGGTGTTTCCAGTGTGGTAGATAAAATATCAGACTTTGGAACATCTGAGTACAGGTTCTTTGCAGCTAACCTATTTAATGCTGGCGGTGAATTTACCCAAGACGATCTTAACTCAAAGGATATAGCTACACTGCGTAAAGCTGTAAAGAAAGCTCAAGAAGAAGGAAGGAACTCCTTAGATTACGCCGACTTTGGTACAAGTGAACAAGATGTTTTGAAGGGTGGTCCTCTTGCTGGTCTATTTGATCCAGAGTTGAGGTTGGCTCGTACACTAGGTGGCTTAAAGTTCTCCACAAACGAAGATGGTTCTATCGTTATCCGTAACACCTATAACTTCAACAAGGGAGTTAAAAGAGAGGCGTACTACAAAGCTAAAACAGAAGGTGACGATAGCAAAGCCCTACAAATTTTATCTCAGTCCATATCAAATCCTGTAGAGGCTGCCTCTATTATAGGCTATGCTAAACAAGAGGAACTGAAAGAGGCTGGTAAACCCTTTGAATCCGAAATGGTAATTAACTTAGGTAAAATATAATGTTCGGGCTTCCTTTAGAATTAATCACTATGCTTTTCTCTACGATCCTCGGTGGTGTCATGTCTATCTGGGGTCAGAACAACAAGAACAAAGCTGAACAACAAGCAATGCTCATAGGAGCAACTAACACAGCCAGAGAGTACGGATCAAAAGACAAACACTTTGCGTGGACACGTAGGATCATAGCACTCTCAGCTGTAACTTCAATCATCGTACTGCCTAAGCTCGTAGCTGTGTGGTATCCAGAAGTACCCGTGTTTGTAGGGTACACAGAAGTACAAGGGGGTTTCTGGAACTTCCTGTTCGGACCTGACAAGCAGATCGTATGGCAGTCTGCCCAAGGGTTCGTTATCACACCGCTGGACACACACATTGTGTCAGCTATCGTTGGACTATATTTCGGTGCGGGGTTTGCTAAGTAAAATGAAAGACAAAAGTGTATCAATCTCTTTTCTTGTTGGCATTCTGTTCCAGACGGGTGCCTTGGTGTGGTATGTGTCTAGCCTAGCCAGTGCTATTGACCTGAATGCTCGTGACATTGGTAGACATGAGGCTAGGATCAACAGTCTTGCAGAGATCATCCAGTCTCAGGCTGTAACATTAGGCCGTATGGATGAGAACATTAAGTCTATCAGAGATATGATGGAATCAAGCCGTTCCCAAGGAGAGTAAGCATGGACAACATAAAACTTCCTATAGCTTTAGTCCTAGCTATGGCAGTACAACTCTCAGGTGGTGTGTGGTGGGTGTCACAACAGGCATCTACAATAGCTAACCTTGAGGAGACAGTAAGTCAGCTAGGTTCTCGTATGGCTATTGAGGATAATGTAAATCTAAAGCGTGATGTTCTGGATAACTCAACGGAACTTGAGTATATATGGAACGAGTTAGAGGAAATCTGGGACGAACTTGCGAGTATGGCTATGACCATCAACGAGATCAACAAGATCAAACAACGTGTAGCCATTATTGAGAATGACATTAAGTATATTGGGAGAGACCACTTGGATATGAAGGGTGGTATGAAGTAATGGCTAGGAAAGACCCAAGACTAGAACGAGCAGGAGTATCAGGTTACAATAGGCCCAAGGCTACACCTAACCATAAGACTAAATCTCATGTTGTTGTTGCTAAAGAGGGTGACAAGATTAAGACTATCCGCTTTGGGCAGAAGGGTGTCAAGGGTAGTCCTGATGGGACAGCCAGGAACAAAGCCTTCAAGGCTCGTCATGCTGAGAACATTGCCAAGGGTAAGATGTCAGCTGCCTATTGGGCTAACAAGGTGAAGTGGTAATGTGGTTAGCTGTTGTCATGGCTTGTCAGACATTAGAGGCTTCGTCTTGTATTGTTATGGGTAACGAGAAGAACCTATGGTACACACGTTTAGAGTGTGAGCAGGATGCAGTTAACATGGCTGCTACCCTTATAAGCAATGGTATCTATGCTAAACCAAATTGTTTTAAAGTAGGGGAGAGTGCCTAATGCCTGTGATGAAGTGCAAAGGCGGATGGAAATGGGGTAAGTCTGGTAAGTGCTACCCAACGAAGGCCCAAGCTGAGAAGCAAGGTAAGGCCATAAAGGCCTCAGGCTATAAAGGCAAGTAAGGTTATTAAATGAGTAAGCCCCAAGGAGAAATCCAAGGGGCTTTACTTTTGTTATAGCTTCTCTTTCATGAAGACCTTAACCCACTGAGCACATATGTCACTCCTGACAATATCCTCTACGCCAAACTCAATGATAGGTACAGGTAGCAGGTGCTTCTTAGCTAGGTGTATGACCTTTGACAAACCATCGGCTTCCTTAAGGTCAGACTGTTGGACATCTCCGTTAAGTACAATCGTTGATTCTTCACCAACACGAGTAAGCAACATCTTAAGTTCATGGGTGGTGATGTTCTGTGTCTCGTCAACGATTATGAAGGCATTATCGAAGCTACGCCCACGCATAAGTGCAAGAGGTGCCATCTCAATGTTACCATTCTTGATCCCTGTCTCCACTGTTCCTTTACCAAGGTGCTTCTCCAATACGTCTAACACAGGCAAGGCCCATGGCATAGTCTTTTCAGCAAGGTCACCCTTAAGGAACCCTAGCTCCTTACCTACGGCTACATGAGGGCGGGTAATGACGATCTTGTCAATAGCCTTGGTAGCGTATAGGTCAGCTGCGTAGGTGGCAGTAACGTAAGTCTTACCAGTACCAGCAGGACCAAGAACAAAGACCTGGTTGCTGCTTGACAACGCATCAATGAAGTCCTTTTGCTTAGGTGTGCGAGGGACTAGGCCTGATGTCTTCTTTGTTGCTGCCCCCTTATAGTTAGTCTTACGGCGGGTACGTGTAGGTTTCTGTAGGGGTTCGATGTTATTCATAGGTTAACCAACTCAGCTTCTACATAGGGAATGTGAAAGAACTTCTCTCCGTTTGTTATGTATCTACCCTTGGCACCCTTAAGCCCCTCTTGGGTGAGCTGTGTGTCCTTGATACGCCACGCTTGCTTGAAGTCAGGCCTAAAGATGTAGAAGTTAAGGACACTGAATGTATCTGTTGTTGAGTGTTTGTCTAACAGACGTTGCTTACGCTCAGGGATACGGATCTCTGTCCAATGTGTAGGCCAGTCAGCTTTCCACGCTGTCTTGACTTCAGCCTCGTTGAAGTAGGTGTATCCATTCTTCTGTGATACAACGTCAACATTGAAGTTCTCCTCGTTGTTGACGATAGTGTGACCCTTAGCCTCCAAGTAGGAGACCAAGGCATCACGGGCAGGACTATCATACGCTTCGTATAGTGCTCGACTAAAACTCTTCCGTACCGCTGTCATTGAGTAGTTCCTTTAGTTCGGTGTAGCCACCAATGTGCTCACCTTTAGGGTTAAAGATCTGGGGTACAGTCGTCATACCAGCATCTTTGATTAATGTCAAGAGCCATTTACTGCTAGAGGAGTCGAGGGTGTAGGAGGTGTACGCCAACCCCCTACCCCGCAACAAAGCCTTAGCTTCATAACAGAAGTTGCACTCTGTTCTACCTAAGACTACCCAACTCATGTCAAGTCCACAATCTCACAGGAGTCACCTGAGCAAGCCATAGTCTGACTACCTGAAGTGTTGTCTTCTTTCTCGTAGTCAGCAAGAGAAGTCCAGTCGATAGCCTTGGGCATAAGTGACAGCAGTTGCTCGTACTCAGACTTACCACAGTCCTGGTAGGGTGCCTGTTGGTACGTATGGTCAGAGTGAGGTAAGAAAGAAACACCACTCATCTCGTCAAAGTGTTTGTACACAAAGGCACCTACTTCCATCCACTCATAATCCCGTACTGAGATAGTCACACTTGGCTTATGCTCACACCAGTGACGTTGGTAAGTAAGCCAAGTTTCTAGCTGTTCAATTGCTGTTGTGTCGTTACGTGTGACAGCATTATCAGGAGACTTCATAGGGAAGCTAAAAACTGTGGTCTGCTCTGGTTTCATGACACATGGTTCACTAGGGATACCTTGGTCAATCATGAACTGTGTCAAGGGGTCTTTGTTGTCTCCTCTAACGGTTCGGATGTAATAGTTATTGTGACGGGCGTGAATCCCAGAGGCTGAGTCAACGAGTTGGCTAACTGTTCCCGATGGCTTAACACAGCTAATAGCAGCAGCAACAGGAATATCGAGAAGGCCAGCCCACTCAGCATTAGTTTCAATTGCAATTTCACGTAACTTCTCCAGTGTTTTGTCTAGGCCAGCATTCTTACTGGTCATTAACGGATTGTCCATAATGCCTGTAAGGCTCACCCCTAGCAGACGTTCAGCTTCTGTATTGGTAGTCCAGATCTTACGAAGGTAAGGCATCTTAGTATAGGTAGATTGGATCGTACCCAAGATGGTAGCCAGTTTAACCTTATGGGCTAGAGTGTCAAAGGTATCTGTAGCACGTACCACGCACTCCGTTAGGTTACAAAACTGATTTGGACGCAAGATGATTTCCGAACACGGGTTGGTCCCGAACTCAAAGTTAGGGTCACGGCGTCCATTCTTCTCCGCTTGGTTCTTAGATGCCTGACGATTAAAGATGCCACGTTCACCTGAGCCTGACTCAACGAGTGCTGTCCACTCCCGCATGAAGGACATAGAGTCTGGCTTCTCAGTGTATGACACAGAGTTGTTAGCCAAGGCTCGTTGGGGATTGTTCTCCCACCAGGCACCACTCTTAGCATGACGCATACGGTCATCCGAAAGGTTGCTCAGGGAGATCATGGCACTACGGCGTACACCACCAACAACAACTACCTCGCCAATCTTACACATCAAGTCGTGGCACTCTACCGATGACAACTTACGGCCTTGAGCAGACTTGAAGGTAGCCACGGTAAAGTTAAATAGATCAATCAATGGTGCTGGTCCTGACGCACGGCCCCCAAAGGTCTTCAAACGGGCACCAGCTGGACGTACCTTAGACACATCCCACTTAGGGATCTCACCACTATAGAGGAGTGCAATAACTTGACGGAGAGCCTTAGCCCAACCTTCCTTACTGTCCTTGACGAAGATAGTCGTCTCACTCTCGAAGAGTTGAGGCACCTCTGGGAGCTTGCTGATGAACTGGCGCTCAACGGAGAAGCCGACACCAGTGCCACAGAGAAGAATGAACATAGCCTCATCGAAGGCCTTAAGGTCATCTACGGGTAGGTACGAACAGTTGTACATACAAGTGTTGTCACGGGCAGCTGCTGGTCCTGCTGTCATAAGTGAACGCATGGATGGCATGACACTAAGGTTAAGGATAGCCTCCTCTAGCTGGTCAATGTAAGTGTTGTCACCAGCAACAGGACGTACAATGTTATCCATGTAACGTGATACTGTTTCACCCCAGTTCTCACGGCGTCCTTCTTTGTCTAACCAACGTGCATACCGTGAGGTAGCAATAAAGGTCTGGTAGTCTGTTGGTAGTAGGTTGCTCATTCGCCTCGTCCTCGCATTGTTTTATCTTCTTCTAACCAGACCATACGGTCAATGTCTTCTCGGCTAATACCAATGTCCTTTAGTTCTCTGTCGGACAGTTGGTTTAGGATCTTGATTGCTGCTCGGTGTTCTGACCACATCACGCAGTACCTCATGAACCTCACAAATGTATTCTCTACCCACTTCTTCTTCATCTGTTATCTCCTGACCCTTTAATGACACCACGATTAGATCTATCGTTTAGTTTATCCATGTTAGCTTCCATCACCTCAGGTAAGTTACTGTAGAAGTAGTTAGCCAAGGCAGTTGCGTAGAATATAACATCACCCAACTCTTTGATGATCTCTTTCTGGCTTACCTTTGTATTGTCTCGAAGATACTTCTTGATCTTCTCTGCTACTTCTCCTGACTCACCTACAAGACCCAGGGTATTCTCCACTAGCCGTGTCTCACCCTCAGTTATGATCTTGCCTTCTACCCAGTACGAGTATTCCATAGGTGTGACATTAACAATGCTGAAAGCCTCAATGTCTTCTATCGTAATCATTCCTCTATCCTTTTCCATTCAGCCATCTCTGCATCTAAGTTAAAGTAATCATCTAAGTCAAGTAGATTTTCGTCAACTAAGAACTCAATGACAAGTCTTGCTGAGATCTCGTTCTGTTCTAACAGTAACTCGATGCCATAGTTTTCCGCAAGAGCACGAATTTTACTATCTAGGTCAAACATTGTCAATCACCATTTTAGTTTAACCCTTCGTTATAGTCTATGACGATGGGTTCTATCGTTGTGCTTAAGTGTTTAATCATTTCATAGGCACTGTCGAAGTCATCCATAAGTATCTCATCCTCCTCCATAGTACCGTCCTCATGCTCCACTAAGCAGATGTTATAGTAGCAGTTCTCTTCGTCTAAGAAGTAGGGACCGCTTGTTACCCTGTGTATCTTTAAGATCATCTCTTCTTTTCCTTTACCCATTCTACAGGTATATACTCTTGTGCATACAAGAACCCATGTTTGTCACACCAATCAGCATAAGATGTCTTTGAACCCTTCCTGATCTTGGCTTTAGGATTACTAAAAACAAAACGAATGTCAAGCTCTGGATACTGTTTCTTGACAAGTAAATGTTTCTTTCTGTCTGATGGAAGGAATCGTCCTTTGGTCTCAACGTAGATTCCATTAGGTAACTGGAAGTCTGGTGTGTAGTGTCTGGTCTCTGACACAGCGTAAGGTATCCGTGTCTCTTCGTACTTGAACTTGACCTTGCGTAGATTAAGCCAAGCAGCTGTCCTCTTCTCTAAGCCTGATCTGAAACGCATTTAGGTGGCTCCCATAGTTGTCCTTCGTAACGGCGTAGCCATAGAAGTCTTGCATTCTCGATGACACGATCCTCGTCCCCACCGTAGGCACGTAAGCATTCCTCATACATCTCTTCGTCAGTAACAGAATCAGCCAACAACTTCTCAGCTTTCTTAGGGCCAATGCCATAGAGACCTATGATGTTATCAGCCTTATCTCCTGTAAGGATCTGAGTGTAGAAGAACTTAGAACCCTCACGTTCCGACATGGTGGTAAAGGTTCTCTTGTTGGGGTTGAAGTGGTGACATGGGATCTGTAGCATATCTTTGTCAATAGAAATGATGGTGGCGTTAGGCCCATACGCAGTAGCCCAGATGCCTAGTAGATCGTCAGCCTCTTCACCCTCTGACACAATGGCTGACCAGTTGTCGATCATGTGTTGACGAATAGCCTGTAGGTGTGCTGGTTTCTCTACACCCTTACGGTTACCCTTGTACTCATGAGTGACAGCTATGTCATACCGAAAGTTACCCTTACCTGTTAGGAAGATCTGATAGTCATCCTCAGACACCTCCCACATAACTTCGTTAAGAGCATCATCCAGAACAGAATCAACCTTAGCCAAGGCCTCCTCTTCTGAGTCATCCTCACAGGAGAAGGCTGCACGATAGGCGAAGGGATCTCCGTCTACTAGGACTTGTTTGTTCATAGCTTGTCACACCCATTCAATTGATTGATACGCATCTCTGCGTAACGGATGACTTTCTCTAGGTCAACGATCTCACTGGCATCCTTAGTCTTACCATCGTATAACTTAAACCCAGCACGACTAGCATACTTGACAATATTCCCACGCCAAAACTCAAAGTCATTTAGCATGATGTAAGTGATAGGTTCAATCTCCCATCGTGCGTAATGAGCAGGTTCATTCACGATGTCTGCTGTATGCTCTGACATTACCGTCTCCTTAAAGTTCTCTTGTTCTGCTATCAACTTTCGCCACTCACTGTTTATCATTACTCTTCCTCCAGACAGAAGCTACACCATGTGTCCTTGCTTGCATTACCACAGCTGACACACTTGCGCCACTTATTCTTTTCGTCACGATCTTTAGAAGCCTTACGTTCTTCATCGCTCATTGGTCTTATCATTGTCTGTCTCCCAGTATAGACCTGTCTTAATTAACGACACAAAGCCCACGTTAAAGATGGCTGCGAATGTCTCTGGGTCACACTCTACCTGCAACGTAGCACTGCCATCCTCATGCTCCGTTATTTCAGTTATCTTTACTTCACTCATCGTCATTCTCCGTTAGTGCATCCCAGGACACAGGGAACAACGTAGCCATCTTCTCATTAATGTTATCTGCAACTAACCTTGTCTCGTATTGTGTGTCACTGGCGCAACGTAAGCGGCACATGTCAGCGAAGGCATCGAGGCTACCTGACCAGTACCATTCGGTCATTGTGCTTTGTGGTAGCACCATACGTGCTTGCTCAGGTGCTACACCATCATGGATCATCTGGTCGTACAGGTCTAAGACTTGGTTCATAGTTGAGTCAAGCCATAGAGGTGGATGACTTACCCCATCAGACCCTTGCTTCTTGTCAGCACTACGTCCCCGCCATGTGTCAGGCACATAGAACTCAGGTTCATCATCAACATACCGCCTAGAAATCTCGTTCCATCTCAAGAACTTATGCTTCACTAGCTGTCGTGCTACAAAGATCGGAGCCTTAACGTGGAAGCTGGCAAAGCAATGACCAAATGGGCTGATGTGTTTGTGCTTGGCGAGGTATCGGATCAGCTTATCATCCTTAGCCTTGAGCCTAGGTGGTCCCCAAGGATCGTCTTCCATCTCACTGGTCTTACCAAAGCTGACCCGTGCTGCATTAGCTACAGTCAAGTCATTACCCATGTGGTCAATGTATGTTGCTTTAATCATCTGCATTCTGCTCCTCTGTGGATTGAAGGGGAGCCTAAGCCCCCCTCCAGTAGTTTACCAGCGGTCATCAGCCTCGGCTAACTCTTGGTAGGGTACGTGTTCAACAACACCAACCTTCTCTAAGCGTACTGCTGCTGTTGCACCTTCACCGTAGATAGAGATCTTCACCTTGACCTTAGTGCCATTACCTAGGTTACCATCTACGATGTTGTCCCACTTCTGACTGGTGACACCGTGAGTAACTGCTGGTGCGCCACCAAAGTCTTCGATGCCTGAGGGGTGTACATTAGGACGCTTAAGTTTAACGCCCATGCGATCATCAGCCGCTGCGATAGGCTTGACCATCTGGTTGCCCATGGAAACCTCAGGGAATCCCATAGCGATCAAACGGTTTAGTTCGTCACTGTCCTTAGGTACGAACATGGTGTTGTACTGACCTTGTGTACGTTCATGGTACTCAGAGTTGTCCATAGTATCCTCGAACAAACGAGCATAGAACAGTTCACCTTCGAATACACCGAACTTAGTTTTCTTCTTAGCTGCCATTGAGGTATCTCCTTTTACTGGCGTTTGGTATTGTTGTTAGCCTTATATATGATTGCCTGGATTGTCAAGACAAAAAATACAGGCGATAGTGCAATTAAATATGGGAACATTAGTGTGTGTCCTTCCAGTTCTTACCGATGTCAGTTGACCCAGCTAGAGGGCACATCATACCGAATTTAATTCCTGTGTCAACAATAGATTGACGTTGTAGTGAACCTAATTGTTCTGCTTCTTCCATGCCACCACGGATCTCTGTCTGCCACTCATCGTGAGGCCAAGTGACTAACTTAAAGTCTAGGCCTTGTTCCTTAGCTTGCCGCACCCATTGGAGGGCTGAGTGTTTCATGATGACAGACTCACCGTTCTGTAGCATACCAGCCAAGGCTTTGTGCTCAGATGGAACCTTAACCTTACGCCCATCTAAACCCTTGAAGTAACCACGCCCAGCAACATAGGGTATTATCTTCTTCTTCAACTCAGACAATCCTTGGATAGATTCCATGAAGTTTTCTACTGCTTGTGTTGCTTCCTTACGGTTGACCTTGAGGATCTGAGAGATCTTCTCGTTACCTGCTCCCAGCAAAAAGGCATAGATGAATGTCTTAGCCATGTCTCTCGTGATGTGTGACATACCCAAGGCCTTACGGTTGAGGTTGTGGATGTCAGTCTCGTCATCCTTATTGCCTGACACAATAGCGTGTACATATTCCTCTGACTTCATGAGGTGTGCAAGAACACGCAACTGGATGCCCTCTGCGTCAGTACCCACCAACAAACAACCATCAGGTGTTGTCCATAGACTACGGAACTTACCATCGTACCTGTGCTTCACCTCCTCTACGGCAGACTTAGGTGTGCCATGGAACTCCGATGGGATGTTAGCCTGGTTAGGTGCTCGGTGTGCCATACGTCCTGTCCATGCACCGATGTGTGCAAACCTACCATGAATACGCATGTCATCCCCACAGTGCCCTAGCCACTCAACCAGTGACGATCTGCGTCCCTCAAGGGTCAACCACTCGGCAAGACGTTTTCCTCCTGTAGGGGCTGTCTCAGGGAGTGTGCTAAGGTTTGCCTCCGATAGTGTCCACCCGTACTTAGCAAACTTAGTACCTCGATCTTTGTTTTTGTTCTCGGTCATATTCAATGTGTCCTTTTGTTTTCTCGTATGGTTGCCATCCTGCTTCCCAAAGTCTTTCTATACGCTGCTTAGGTGAGCCTGGGTTGAACTCTATGTAGTTATAGCAGACTAGCTCAGGTGGTTGGGATGACCAGTCTACTACTGTCTTCTCGTACTGCTCGTGTGCCTTGGTCACGTTAGAGAAAAGAGAACCATCAGCCTTACGCCTATACTTGATACGGTTTACCTCTTGCAGCTGCGGAGGGAAGTCCTCTTGGAAGGCATCGGTTAGCTCTAGCATCCTTAACTCTATCTCATCAAGCAATGTCTCTGCTTGGTTCTGATCGAAGTAGAAGCCATTGTCTGTCATCTCTTCGCATAGCATCTGGATCTCATGCTCACACCTGATAGCCTCATCCCATGTAGGGTCATTGATGACAGGCTTGAGTGTGTTGTAGAGCAGCACCGTCACAGTAACATCCTGATGGCAGTAGAAGATCATCTCTTCTGTTAGGGCTGAGAAGTCCTTGAAGTCTAGCTTAAGATCTCCAAGCCTACGTCCCCAAGCCTTGAGGCTATGCCCTTTGCCATCTAAAGTGTAGTCCACAAGGCGTGACACAATCAGGGTATCGAGTACTTTGTATGGGTCAATAACAGTTTCACCAAGCAATCTGTTAATTACTGGTACATCGAAGCCAATGCCGTTGTGGAATACAAAAGTTTCAACATCTGCGCAGTACTCGATGAACCTTTGTTTCTCCTCTTCTATGTGTGACACATTAAGGAACTGTTCTGTTTCCCCTGTGTCTATGTCCTTGGCGCAGATAACCCAGATGCGTGTGGCATCAATGGCATCTGTCTCTATGTCCATTCCTACGGTTTTCATTCTAAGTCTTCGTCCTCTTCTGCTCCAAAGAACTCATCCCACATAAGTACTAGAACTGTGATAGGCCACGTTATACTGTGGAAGATAGCTTTAGTTTTGTTTAAGTCCTCGTATCTATCGAGGAGATGAAAGATAGTTTTAACATGGACGTAGTGGAAGTATACCCCAAGGAAGTATAGGGCTGCTGCTACTGTTGTCATGTTTGTCAGGTCATCAAATGAAGGCATACTTTTCTTCCAATGTAAAGGTGTTAGTGTTAAACTTAAGTTGTCCTGCGTACCCTGTCGGGCCTACTGGTCTGTTCTTTGTGACAAGTAACTTGGTTGTGTTCCTTTCGTCCTCGTCCTCAGCCATCTTGTTACGTTGGAGATCAACAACAACAGATGCCCGTTGTTCTATCATACGACAGTACTTAACCTGACCATCATCGTTAGTGTGCCCGATGGTCACGATACCTACGTTCAACTCAGCGGCTAACTTAGATAGCCTGACAGATAGATCCGCAAGGAATTGCTCTTTGCTCTCGTCACCTCCCATGTTAGCTGCGATGTCTTGGATAGGTTCAAAGAAGATATAGTTAACATCACAAGCCTGGGATAGATAACGTATGTGCCCAAGCAGGTCAAGGGGATCGTCCTCGTCATTCAAGAAGAACTGGAATAGTCTCTCGTCCTTGGTCATGTTGCTGATCGACTCTTGTACCTTGGCACTGACACCCTTGTCCTCGATCAAATCCATGCGGGTCACGTTATCCTTGATGTCGTATGACACCAGACCCAACAAGGATCGTAGCTTGGTCTCTTCCATGTGCCATGTGGCGATCTTGATGTCAGGGTTCTTATCCAAGATACGATACTCCAAGTAGCGCATGAACTCTGTCTTACCTATGCCTGTCTGAGCCTTGAACAGGGTGAAGTGTCCTTGCATCAGGCCTAGGCACATATCATCGAAGTCCTGGATGCCTGTCTCCACATAAGTGTGGTTCTCTGCCTTGTTGTAGAGGCTAAGGAACTGGTCAGTGGTGTTGATAACATTCTCAGGGGTATACTTACGGGCGTTCATCCATGCGTTATAGTATTCGTTCTTGGCACCTGCCTCAAGGAAATCATTGGCGTCCTTGTACTTGTCATGCTGTACACGATACACCTTGTTAGGGAACAGGTTAGCTATGCGTTGAGCCACGGCATTGCCTTGGTCATCATGCTCGATAGACAGAATGATCTTGTCAAAGGATGACAGCCAGTCGTTTACGTTAGTCCATAGTTTCTTAGCTGGTGTTGCAGATGGCAGTGACACAAAGGCAGAGGAGAACTTAGGGTTATGACACATCTGATAGGCAGACATGGCATCTAGCTCACCCTCACATATGGTCACGATCTTACCTGACCCTGCGTTCCAGTGGTTCATACCGAATAGCTCGTCTGACTTGAGGTTAGCTGCACGGAACTCCTTTGGGAAGTAACGTGTCTTAACACCACCAGAAGGGTAGATGTACTCTTGCTTAACCTCTTTGCCATCCTTGTCTAGGTATGTCTTACAGTCATACTTACGCATGGTCTGGTCAGATATGCTACGGATCGTGCGGTATACACCTGTAAGCACCTCGGTAGGTACTGCCTTGATTGCGGGTTCCATATCCCAGTCGTCCTTCTCTTGTTGCTGGTATCCTTGCGTAGGATACTCGTCCTCTGCCCAGTCTAACTTTGTTGCCTTGTCTCTCGGGTACTTACGTTCACAGCTGTGACACCTACCAGACATGCTGTCCAGGTTATAGCTGAAAGCATCTGTGCTTCCGCAGTCCTCATATGGACAAGGCTTATGTGATTTCCAATTCATAGTATGTGATCCCAATAGTCTTGTGTGAAGATGTCTATGATGACAAGGATCTCCTTAGGTGTCAAGGTAGTTAATGGAACGGGCTTGCCATCCTTGTTGTATAACTCAGTGACAGAGAACTCTGGCTCGTGCTGCACCTCAAAGGTATAGCCTGTGTCACCCCAGCTATCCCAGAACCCCACACCATCATCCCATAGCTCTCCATAGACAGTATACTCCCCGTCATGACGCCTGATATTTGTTTCGTATTCCATGTCGATTTCCTCTTGACAGGTCTGAAAATGTTGATACCCTAGGGCTTGTCCCTGACAAGGGTTCTATAGGTATATATCCTTAGGCACCACCACCAACATGCACTCTTCTATTTCTTCTTCATACCTAAGGACACGTTCTGTATCCGTTAGCCAGTCAGCATCATCAATCACATCTATCTGCCTTAGCTGATATGTTCTTATTGGTGTTATGTCCTTACGATTTTCCATCTATCTAACCTTTCTTATCGTTTATCAGTCTGTATCTTTATAGAACCATGCGTTTTCATCGTCAGGTAGTACCCTACCAAGGTAGTGTTTAACTGTTCCCCCTTCATCTACAGCAGGACGGAAGTCAAACATCATCCGTAGGTGACTTGTCTTTTCTCTTATGTCTCTCAGGGTGGATATGTTGATGTCAAGGCACTCCATAACGTCATCCATTGCGTCTTCTATTGTATTGTACAGGTCCAAAAGTTTCTGCACTTCTTCACGGGTCAATTCTGTCTTTAGTGTCTTGTTCATTGTGTCACCTCTATCTCTGTCTTGATACCTTCCATGCGGCTATACCTTTCGGCATATCTTTCTGCCTCGTCCAGTCTCTTGCATGTATGGTAACAGATCTCTTGATTTGTTTTCTTGCTGGTCAGTATAATGCGTATCATGATCTTCTCTCTCTATTTTAAAAGGGGCAATCGCCCTTGCCATCCCATACCTTAGGCGGCTTTGGTTTCTCTTGTGGTTGCTTAGGTGTCACACGTTCAGGCACAACACCTAGCATATCCAATTCTCTCTCGAGATACGTTGGCAATTCATCCTGCAAAATGCCTGATCCTTTTGCCTTTGGTTTTGTTTGACTTGCGTTCGATATAAACAGAACGCCGCCCGATATGCAATGACACCATTGACTTACCTTTGGCTATACCCCAGCGGCGCTTGCGTAGTCTCTTGCGGGTCAATCCTTTGACGCCACAGACATTGAAGCGGAAGCCTTGAGTGCCATCCTTGAGGGCTTTGGTTGCTATGCAATAGAACATCTTTAGTTTCTCCTTTAGGTTTTTAGTGCCGTATTTCAAACTTTGACATCACTATATGTTGTGGATACGCTTCCATGTGGTCCATGTGATAGCTTGCAATTCATGCGGCTTAACCTTCACACGCTTGGCGGCTGCTACATAGGCGGCTTGCAATTCACGATATTGTTTCTTGCCCATGTTTGTCTTGTCAGATGTAAGGCCTTCACGCTTGCCCCTTGCAATATTCAATGCGTGACCATCAATAGTCACCTCATCCAATCCACGAATATTAGAGTAGAAAGATCGGATCTTCTGCCCATTGAGTCGAGTAAGAATGTCTTCATCTGTTGTCAGGTCATCCTCTAAGATAGACCACGCTTTCTGTTTCATCGTGTTATAACAAGACACTTTGAAATCATCTGTTGTGTCGCCATTGATCCACGCTTGGCACATGGTCAGAGCATCCTTGCAATTCCGTTCCCATCTGTTGTTGGGCGATAGTGCCGCCATGACGCCGATCACTCTTGTCTCTGGAATGTTAGTCTCTTTTGCAATCCATGCCGCCATGCGCTTGGCTCTATCGTACCATTCAACGCCATCCGATACGTCTGACACTGTGGCAATGCGGTATGTCTTAAGAATGTTTCTTACATAGTTTGTCATGATAGTCTCTTTCTTGTTTTGTTTTGGTCTTAGTAAGTGACACCAACATAAACAACCAAAATTGTATTTGTCAACACCTAATTTAAATTAATTTAGGACTACCGAAAGAAATATCTAATAAACCATATAACTCCAGTATCAGCCAGGGATAGGTCCAGATGGAGAGCCCAGGGAAAAGCCTAAGTATTGCAGGGACATGGTGAGACTTAGGGGAGCTTAGGTGTATTTCCCCTATGACCTGCCAATGTAAATCCCATTAACATTAAGCTATCCTCACCCCAATCAAGGCAATGCCAAGGGAAAGCCAAGGGAAAAGCCTAGGGGTGGGGCATTAAAAGTAGTGTAAAGCGCAGGGGTGCGCAGGGGGGCGTGGGGGTAGCCTTCTGTATGTACAATGCGACTAAAGAATTTCCCAGAGTTTTTCCCAACATGCCAAAAAAGAAACACCCCAAGGTATTTAAACCAAGGGGTGCTATAGCAGAATCTGAAGAGACGTAGTCTCTGACTACTTGGACCTGTCCTTAGGACTTTAGCTAAAGTACTAAGGCGTAAGTAAGAAGAACCAATAAGAAAGAACCTTATATCTTTTATACTGGTGGTATTGGGTACTAACGGATATACCTTAAGGATTAATACTTAAGTATATACTATATCACCCCTGGCGGGCTGATACTGAAAGTATACACACTCCTGACACTTCTGTCAATACTAAAAGTGCCTTTAAAGATAAATTTAAATTATTTTCTTATTTTGTCATTTTAACTGTTGACAACTCTAATACCACTATGCTATACTGCTCGGAGTACCTAAGAAAATAAATACTTCCTAAGATCACAAGGGACACGTTAAACCACATGATGTTCACCTATGAAACCTTTAGGGGTAGCAATGGCAAGGCCAAGACCCAAAGTTTATTCTATGAGCTTTGCTATTCGGACACTTCTGATGCTATCTTTACACTTAAGGAAAGAGACATAGAAGCCCAGGGCAAACTCTTTCTCTCCTTAAAGAAGTTGTATGTGTCAATGGTTCCTGCTGATCCTACGGAGTATGAGTTCTCCCAGACAGTATTTAACTCTTGGGAGATTTGGCAGAAGATCTCCAATGCTCCTAACATCAAGACCCATGTTGCTAAGTGGCGTCATGAAGTACATGTTAAGGTTAAGTCTCAGGCTATCCAGGCTATTGCAGAAGAGATGCACTCTGGTGGTCGTAGTTCTTTCTCCGCAGCTAAACTCCTTTTGGAGAAGGGTTGGCTAGACAAGGACAATGCTTCTCAGGCTAAGAAGAAGCTAGAAGCCAAGGAAGAGCAAGAGCAGAACAAACAGGCTTTGTCACTTCTTTCTGAGGATGCTGAACGCTTAGGGATTAAGGTAAACTAAAGGGATACCATGGCTAAGAAACCTGACATCACTACTATTGCATCTGGGTATGCCTCCAACACTACCTTGAATGTTAACTTCGAGTCTCTTCGTGATGGCTTCGATAATGTTGTTTCTCTTGATGGTAGTACCCCTAACGCCATGCAAGCAGACTTCGACTTAAATGGTAATGATATTCTTAACGCAGGTAATATCTACGTTGATGGTGTCAATCTCTTAAACTTGTTAGACAACATCACAGTCAGTTCCTACGCACCCTCAGGAGGTAATGATGGTGACGTATGGTTCAAAGTAGGTTCATAAGGAAAACATAAATGGCGGCTTTATCAGATCACGCAGAGAAACTAATCCTTGACTGGATGATGACAGCAGGTGCTGCCACTCGTCCTACAGCTTGGTATGTAGCTCTTTACACAGCAGCACCCTCAGACTCAGGTGGTGGTACAGAATTGTCAGGTAGTGGGTATGCCCGTGAGTCTGTCACTTTTGCAGCTGCTACGTCTGGCACAGGGACTACCTCCAACACAGGTACAGTTGTGTTTACAGCTGACGGTGGGGACTGGGGTTCAGTCACTCACATGGGTATCCATGATGCTGTATCAGGTGGTAACCTCTTGTGGCATGGTGCCTTGGCAGCAGCTAAGACTGTTGCTGACGGAGACACACTAGAGTTTGCAGTAGGTAACATTGACCTAACCGTAGCATAAGGCCTGTATCGCAGTGGCTGATGGTTATCGTATAACAGAGAGTGGTGACCTTAGGGTCACTGAGCAGTCAGCCTCACGTATCTCCGAAAGGTTTCACGTAGGCGAAGCATCTCTGGCATCTACAGGTTCTCTTTCTGGTGTCCTTAACGTAACGGCTCAAGTCTCTGCTAGTCTGTCAAATGTAGGTAGTGTTCTCTATGCAGGAAACATTACAGCCCAAGCAGAAGTTACTTTACAAGCTCAGGGGTCAGCAACACTAGATCCCACTTTAAGAAGTAAAGGTGTTGTTGACTTACGGGGTGTAGGTTCTAAGGCCTTCGTAGGCCTACGTACAGCCCCCT
>Ga0257126_1000314_pt1 | contig 40142 bp, 27 predicted proteins | sample SI060_120mmetaG_FD_190151 | JGI IMG/M metagenome (GOLD analysis project Ga0257126, IMG submission 190151) | Marine microbial communities from Saanich Inlet, British Columbia, Canada - SI060_120m | ecosystem: Environmental > Aquatic > Marine > Inlet | place: Canada: British Columbia | collected... | reverse complement strand
CTATAATGAAAAAAAATAGTTTTTTATTTGTTTTATTATTTATTTCTTATCTGTCTATTGGTCAGAACAAAGATGTTCTGAAGCAACAAAAAATTGTACTAGAAAAGGAAATTAATTACACAACATCTTTACTGAATAAGACAAAGGAAAATAAAAAATCTTCACTTGTTTATATAGATTATCTTGATAAAAAGATTTCTAGCCAAGAAAGATTAATGCAGCTATTAAATATTGAACAAAATCTACTACAGAAGCAAATTTTTAAGTTAGAGAGCAAAATACTTGAAAATGAAAAATCAATAAATAACTCTGAAAAAGAAATTATTGAATTAAAAAAAGAGTATGGTGAAATCATATATTCTTTACAAAGAAACAAAAACGAAAGGAATGATTTGATGTTTATTATTTCATCTGAAACGTTTAATCAAGCCTATAAAAGAATTCTTTTTCTTCGAGAGTACTCAAGAGCAAGGAAAGCACAAGCATTACAGATTGCTAAAAATCAAGATAGCTTAGCGATTAATAAAGAAAGGCTATTTTCTCAACAACAATTAATAAAATCGAAGAAGGAGCAGAACCAAGAACTTATTTCAAATAAAAAAAAGAGTTTAAATAAGGTTTTAATCTCTAAAGATGAAAAAAAGATTGCCGTATCTAAGCTTAAAAAATCTGAGCAATTATTTTTAAAGAAAATAAAAGATCAGCAAAAAAAATCAAGAAAAATTGAGCAAAAAATCAAGAAAATAATTGAAGAGGAAATAAGGTTGGTTAGAGAAAAGATTAAACGAGACAAAGACAATAAAATCACTTTAACTCCAGAAGCCCAGCTCTTATCTGATAAATTTAGTTCTAATAAAGGTAAACTTCCATGGCCACTTGAGCAAGGCGTAATTATTCAGAACTATGGAAAACAAAAACACAAAGTATTTGGAAATATTGAAACCTTTAATAACGGAATAAATATTGCAACAAATAAAAATGCAGTCATCCGTTCTGTTTTTGATGGTAAGATTTCTAGAATATTTTTCATTAAAGGTGAGGGGAAGGCCGTTTTGATAAATCATGGAGAATTCTTTACTGTATACTCAGGTTTAGAAGAAGTTAAGGTTAAGCTTGGCGATAACATTCTTTCTAAAGAAGAAATAGGCAGGGTTCTTACAAGAGAAAATGATAATAGAACTGAATTGCATTTTGAAATCTGGCGGGGATACGACAAACAAGATCCTTCGTTATGGCTTTTTGAAGCTTTTTAAAACAATTTAGCTACTTTTGTTATAACATTAAATTGACTTACTTATGAATACTGTTTTATTATTTACAATGGGAGGAACAGAATGGCTATTAATTGCGCTTGTTGTGTTATTACTTTTTGGTGGAAAAAAAATTCCAGAATTAATGAAGGGCTTAGGTAAAGGAATAAATGAATTTAAGAAAGGCAAAAATGAATCTGAAAATAAATCTGAAGAAAATTAATTTTTAGATTTGAAGCTATTTCGTTCATTTAAAAGCCTGCAAAATGAGCTGTATAGCTCTAATTTTAGTTGTGAGGAATTGGTTAATTTTTATCTAAAAAAAATTAATCAAAGTAAGAACAATTCTTTTGTTGAAACCTTTAATGATTCTGCTTTATCTCAAGCACGAACAATTGATAAAGAACTTTCAGTTAAAAAGTATAGAAAGCTTTCTGGATTGATAGTTGCAATTAAAGACAATATATGTTATGCGGGTCATGATGTCACTGCATCATCTTCAATATTAAAAGGTTTTAAATCAGTCTACAGTGCTACAGTTGTCAGACGTTTAATTGAGCATGGAGCTATAATAATTGGTCGCTTAAATTGTGATGAATTTGCTATGGGAAGCTCTAATGAAAAATCTACTTACGGTCCCGTCAAGAATCCTATTGACCCAAATAAGGTTCCAGGTGGTTCCTCTGGCGGTTCTGCTGCTGCGGTTTCTGAAGGGCTTTGTTTAGTTTCTTTAGGAAGCGATACCGGTGGCTCTATTAGACAGCCTGCTGCTTTTTGCGGGGTTATAGGTTTAAAACCTACTTACTCACGTGTTTCTAGGTATGGGTTAATTGCATATGCATCCTCTTTTGATCAAATAGGACCGATTGCTAATAATATTGAAGACATTGCATTAGTTTTAGAGGTGATTTCAGGAATGGATAGAAATGATTCCACATCATCATCTTTAGATGTTCCTAATTACACTAAATTAAACTCTAAAAGATCAAATAAAAAAATAGCTTATCTCTCAGAATGTATAAATCACACTGGACTTGACCCCGAGATTAGACAGAATTTTCTTTTGAAAATTGATGAATTAAAACATCAAGGCTTAGTAGTTGAGCCAATTTCGTTTCCACTTCTTGATTATTTAGTCGCTACTTATTATGTTTTATCTACTGCTGAAGCATCCTCTAATCTTGCTAGATTTGACGGGATAAATTATTCTAATAGAGCTTCAAACGTTAAAGACTTAAATGAGGCCTACGTGCTTAGTAGAAATGCGGGATTTGGCGAAGAAGTTAAGCGAAGAATTATGCTAGGTACATTTGTTTTAAGCTCAGGATATCATGATGCTTATTTTACAAAAGCACAAAAAATTAGAAGAAAAATACGAAATACGATTGAAGAAGTTTTTAAAACATATGATTACGTTTTAACACCAACAACCCCTCACGTCGCCTTTAGTATTGGAGATGTCAACACAGATCCAACCCAAATGTATTTAGAAGATATCTTTACTGTTTTAGCTAATCTTTCTGGAAATCCAGCTATTTCTATGCCAATTAATAATCATTCAACAGGATTACCATATGGATTTCAAATTATGGGTAGAAATTTTGATGAAGAAGGGATTCTTTCATTTTCAAAGAATTATTTTTAATACTCAAAATCTATTGTCAATAAGTCCTGAAACTGATTTTTTATCTCAAAAAATAAAATGATAAATTGCACTAATGAAAAATTATTTTAAAGTATTTATAATCTTATGTGTTTTTGTTTTTGCAATATATAGCCTTCTCAAAAAGAATCATGAAAGGATAGACACTAACTACATCGAAGAGACTAACGATCCTATATATAAATATGGGATTTTAGTTGATACATTTAATGTTTCAGAAGAAAGAGTAAATGAAGGTCAAACTTTAGGTGAGATATTATATTTTAACCATATTGATCATCCACAAATTGCTGAAATTGTAAATAAATCTAAAGGAATTTTTGATGTAAGAAGGGTTAATTCAGGTCAAAAATATACGCTTATCAACTCAAATGATTCTTTATCTAAATTGTGTTATTTTATTTATGAAGAAAATGCAACAGACTACATCGTTTTTAATTTTATTGATGGAATTAATATTTATAGGGGTAAGAAAAAAGTTACAACAAAACTTAAGATTTCACAAGGAACAATTAATTCATCACTTTCAGAGACTATTGATAAACTTGGGATAAGTCCAAGAGTGTCTATTAAATTATCAGAAATATATGCTTGGACAATTGATTTTTTTAAGATACAGGAAGGTGATGCATTTAAAGTTTATTATGAAAATAATTATATTGATGGGGAATATATAGGAATTGGTAGAATATTAGCAGCAGAATTTACTCATAAGAATCAAAAATTTTACTCTTTTTATTATAAAGAAAATGAAAATTATGGAGAATATTTTGATGAATCAGGACGAACTTTAAGAAAGGCTTTTTTAAAGGCTCCACTCGATTTTTATCGTATTAGTTCTCGATACAGTCGCAACAGAAAACATCCAGTTACTGGTCAGTGGAAGGGGCATTTTGGAACCGATTATGCAGCCCCTAAAGGAACTCCTATTATGACAACTGCAAATGGAACTATTGTCACTGCAAGCTTTACACGTAATAATGGAAACTATGTTAAGGTAAGACATAATGGTACATATAGCACTCAGTATTTACACATGTCTAAGATAAAAAGGGGAATTAAAAAAGGTGTTTATGTTAAACAAGGAGATATCATAGGATATGTTGGAAGTACTGGATTAGCTACTGGACCACATGTTTGCTATAGATTCTGGAAGAATGGAAAACAAGTTGATCCATACAAACAAAAACTTCCTCCAGGAGATCCTATCAGTAAGGAGAATAAAAATGAATACATATTTGTTAAGGATAGCTTAATGAATATTCTTAATAGTAATATATAGTTGCTATATGAAAAATATAATTTTTCATAAATTATATTTAACATTAGGTTTTTTTTTAATTATAAATAACGCATTTGCTTTTGATGGGTTTATAAAAAACAAAGGCCAGTTTCCAAATCAAGTCCTCGCAAAAAAGAAAATAAATGGCGGCGCACTTTTTGTTGAGCAAGGGAAGATGGTATTTTCATTTTACAATCAAAAACAACTTAAAAAATTTCACGATAATAAAAATAGAGATAGTAAAATAAACTTTCATTCATATAGTATGTCATTTAAAAATATTTCTAAGAATATTGCTATAAGTTATAACAATAAATATGATTATGTAGAAAATTATTATTTAGGAGAAAAACAAAACTGGGCTAGTAACGTATCAATATTTAATGAACTTTTACAAGAAAACATTTATAAAGGAATAGATTTAAGAATATATAATCAACATGAAAATTTAAAATATGATTTGATTCTTAGTAAGGGCGCTGATGTTAATGAAGTTATAATGAAATATCAGCAAGTCGAGTCACTAACTTTAGTAAATGGTAGTCTGCTCATTCAAACTTCGGTTAATACTATAAATGAAATGCGGCCCTATGCTTATCAAATTATAAATAACGATACAATTGAAGTAAAATGTGATTATGTTGTAAAACAAAATACTGTAGGTTTTAAGTTCCCAAAGGGATTTAATCCAAATTATTCGGTTGTAATTGATCCAACTTTAATTTTTTCAACATACTCAGGATCTATTTCTGATAATTTTGGATACACTGCAACTTATGATAATAAGGGTTACTTGTATTCTGGAAGCACAGCCTTTGGAGTTGACTACCCTGTTACTCTTGGCGCATATCAACAATCTTTTCAGGGGGGTATTACTGATGTTGCAATTACAAAATATGACACCTTAGGAATCTCAAGAATATACTCTACTTATTTAGGTGGTTCTTTAGACGAATTACCTCATAGTTTAGTTGTGAATTCAAATGACGAACTTTTTATACTTGGAACAACAGGTTCCTCTGACTTTCCTGTTACTCAATTTGCATTTAATAGTGTTTTTTTAGGTGGAAATAGTTTTTTTCCAACAGGATTAGGCGTAAGTTTTGCTAATGGATCTGATATTTTTATTTCAAGATTAAGTTCTAATGGTGGCTCACTATTATCCTCTACATTTTTAGGTGGAAGTGATAATGATGGCCTTAATACTTCTTCTAAATTAAGCTTTAACTATGCTGATGAAATTCGTGGTGAAATAGATGTTGATAATGACAACAACGTTTATATTGCTAGCTCAACTCTATCTCCTGATTTCCCTATATCATCAAATTCATTTCAATCTTCATTGCAAGGCTCGCAAGACGGCTGTATTGTTAAGATGGATAATCAATTATCTACTATTATTTGGTCTTCTTTTATTGGAGGTGATAATGATGATGCTCTTTATTCTTTAGCAATTGATAATTCTAATAATATTTACCTTACTGGTGGAACTGTCTCTGTAAACTTTCCTACCACATCCTTATCATACAACCCGATATATAATGATTCTATTAATCCAGATGCATTTATATCAAAAATTAATCCCTCTGGCTCGCAAATCTTGAGCTCATCATATTTTGGTTCGGAAAATTACGATCAATCTTATTTTATTGAGCTTAATAATGACAATATGGTTTATATTTTTGGACAAACTCAAGCAGATTCTTTATCTCTTGTCAAAAACTCTAATTATTATACTATAGGTGGGGGACAATTTATATCAATCTTTAATAACGATATAAGTCAGCTAATACAATCTACCATGATTGGAACGGGTAATGGAAGTCCTGATATTTCTCCTACTGCATTTTTAGTTGATAAATGTAATAATATTTATATTTCAGGATGGGGCTCAAACTTAGGGGGTTCCTTATCGACTCTTAATCTTCCAATTACACCTGACGCATATCAAAACACTACAGATGGAAATGATTTTTATTTAGCCGTAATAAATGAAAATTTAGACAGTCTTGAGTATGCTACATATTTTGGAGGAAGCCTAAGCACAGAGCATGTTGATGGAGGAACCAGTAGATTTGATAAGAATGGAGTTGTTTATCAATCTGTATGTGCTGGTTGTGGAAATAATAATGACTTTCCAATTTATCCTAACCCTGGAGCTGTTTCCGCAACCAATAACAGTACTAATTGTAATAACGCTGTTTTCAAATTTGACTTTAAAAGACCTATTGTTGTTGCAAATTTTTCCTCTCCCATATTAAACTGTACATCATATGTAGATTTTGTAAACACTTCATCAACAAATCAACTAAATAATGTTGTCTATTATTGGGACTTTGGTGACGGGAATTTTTCAAATTCCATTAATCCAATTCATCAGTACCAAAGCACAGGTGTTTATGATGTCAAGTTAATTGTCACTTCACCACAAGCTTGTAATATTTCTGATACTATATCTAAATCTATATATGTCTTATCAGGAACTAATGATTCATTGCCAACTATAACTAAATGCCCATATTTGTTGACTCAAATTGGCTTACCATCTATTAATGATTCAAATCTTATATTTAGTTGGACACCTTTAGTTGGTCTAAATAATAGTAATACTTCAAATCCATTCTCATCATCTGATACAAATATTATTTATCAATTAATTATTTCAGGAAATCAATGCAATGATACTTTGACTCAGCAAATTATTATTAACAATATTATTGCAGACCCACCAGAAGACACTTCATATTGCAATACACCAATACTTTTAAATATTGATCCTATAGATAATCTTACCAGTATATTATGGTCATCAGATAATTTGTTTTCTGATACTCTTTCTGATCAATTAAGTTTTACCGCATCATACCCTCAAAAAGTATATATAAAAGCAAATGATAGCCTTTGTTCAGTAATTGACAGTGTTTCGGTACTTGCCGATCTGATTGATGTTGAAATTGATTCTGACTCACTTGTTTGTTTTGCTGATACTGCAATTTTTTCTGTAATTAATAACACACCAATTAATCCAATTGTTTCATATAATTGGCAACCATCTGATTTTGATGTTTATAATTTAGACTCATCTGTTGTTAAAAAAAAGCTCTTATCATCTACATGGTATTCTTTGGAAGTGGTTAATAGCGCAGGTTGTAGTATAAAAGATTCTGTTTTTATTACATCATTTCCACTACCTATTTTAGATTCTTTATGGGCAAATCAAGATAGCCTCATTGTCGGATCAACAGCTATAGTAAATGCTATCTCAAGTGATTCTTTAATTTGGTTTGATAATAGCTCTTTGTCACAAATCTCATTCCAAGCTAATTTATCAAATTGGCACGATATTTCTGTTTTTAATTCTTATTGTCTTATTAAAGATTCCATTTATATTTCTGTAAGGGATTTGTTCTGTAATGAAGATAGTATAATTATTCCAACTGGTTTCACACCAAATGATGATGGCATAAATGATGTTTATAAAATACAGAATAATGGAGTGGATATCATCAATTTTGAACTAATGATATTCAATAGACTTGGTCAGCTTGTTTACAGTTCAAATAATATAAATAATTCATGGGACGGAATGTTTAAAGGAAATAAACTGCTACCTCAGGTATTTGATTTTTATTTAGAGATGACTTGTTATGGAGGAAAAGTTTTTTTTAGAAAGGGAAATATAATACTAATAAAATGAGACGAATAATTATAATATTTGTTGTGTGTCTCTCTAAATTACATGCTCAAGACCCCCATTTCTCTCAATTTAATACAGCTAAGCTGAATCTTAATCCCGCATTAGTTTCATTTATATCTAGTGATTATCAAACTCTTTTACATAGAAAATCTCAATGGCGTTCGGTTGCTGAGCCATTTAAAACATTAGCAATTTCTTTTTATGCAAAAGAGTATTATAAGCAGCTATCGTTTGGTTTTAATTTTATTCATGATGAATCTGGACCTTCAAGTTTTAATACTACGGGGATAAATACATCTATTTCAAAAATCATTATTAATAAATCTAATTCACTTTTATCGGTTGGCACATTAATTGGGGCCTATCAAAGATCTATTGATTACTCCACAATTATTTTTTTAGAGGAAGAGCAATTGTTTAATGATAATTTGTTTTTTTTAGATTTTGCTGTAGGAGGTGTTCTGTCACAAAAAATTAATAATAAAACTATGCTTGAATGTGGACTCTCATCTTATCACTTAAATCAATCTCAACAGTCTTTCAACAGTAATATTGAATCTAAGATGCCGGTTAAGTTTAACACATATTTAACAAGTTCACATAAACTAAGCTCGGATTTTTTATTAAATACTTTAATTTTTTATTCTGATCAGCAAAATATAAGCGAGTTACTATATGGTATAGATTTAATGTCACCAATTGACAATAAGTTTTTAGACGAAATTTTGGTTGGGCTTGTAATTAGAGATAATGATGCTGTTATACCAAAAATTGGATTTGTTTTTGAAAAATTTAATATGCTCTTAAGTTATGATATTAATATTTCAAAATTATCTAAAGCTTCAAATAACTTTGGTGGTTTAGAATTTTCCTTAATATATTCTTGGAATAAGAATAAATCTATTTTAGAAAAAAAATATTTATGTCCAAAATACTTATAGCACTTTTTCTTTTTGTTACATTTTCTTTAAAATCCCAAATAGATATATCTATTCTTAAAGGATCAGTTAATTCTATTAATTCAGAATTAAATTTTCATCAAATTGATGATACTACAGCTTTTTTCACATCGTCATCCTTTAACGGAAATAAGCAGGTATCAGAGATTTTTGTCTCAAAAAAGAATGGTGAAAACTGGCATAGAGAGATTTTAAAAAGCTTAAATTTTGAAAACTATGCCTCTGGAAATACAACTTATAATAAAAGAAAAAACCATATTTATTTTACTTTATGTGATGACTTTCATAGTTGTGATATTTATTTATATAAAGACGGTAGAGCCGAAAATTTATCTAAAAAATATCCAGATGTTTTTGTTTCTAATTATAACTCTCAACCTAATTTTTTTTCAATAAATCAACAAGACTATCTGTCTTTTACATCTAACAGAAAAGATGGTTTTGGTGGTTTAGATATCTGGTTTTTATTAATTAATAAAGATGGTGGTTTAGGGATGCCTTTAAATGCTGGGAAAAATATAAACTCGTCTGCTGATGAAATTACACCATTTTTTGATGTAGAAAAAAACACACTATTCTTCAGCTCTAATGACAGCAATTTTACAATCGGTGGATTTGATATTTTTCACTCTAAAGGCATTCCAAATAACTGGTCCCTTAAAAAATCTTTGTCTGATTTTAATTCTAAAAGTGATGAGATTTATTTTGAATATTATGATAATTATTCAGGTTACTTTTCCTCTAATCGACCAAATGAAATTAATAATTATTGTGATAGCTGCTGTACTAATATTTTTACTTTTAAGATTCCCAAAATTATACAGCCAATTAATTCATCCTCATTATATTCAGAATTCCTTCCTTTAAATTTATATTTTGATAATGATTCTCCTGATATTGATAGTTTCAATTTTTCACCTGTAAACTATAAAGAATCTTATATTAATTATTTTATGAAGGTAGATGAATACTCTAATTATAGTTCTAAAAATAGTTTGTTTTTTGAGGACTCATTAAAAGGAAATTTTAATCAGCTAAATAAACTACTTCACCAATTACATCATGATCTTGAGAGTGATTATTTTATCGACATAAAAATAAAAGGGTATTCCAGTCAGCTTGCAGACAGCACTTACAATATCGAACTTTCATCAGTAAGGATAAAATCATTAATATCTTATTTTTTATCATTTCAAAATGGATTTTTAGCTCAATTCTATTACGACAATCAGCTTAAAATTAACGAGGTTCCACTTGGTGAGTCACAAATAAAATCACAACCTACTCAAAACATCAAAAAAAGTATTTATGGTATTGATGCAATTCTTAATAGAAAAGTTTCTGTTTTAAAGATCGATCGTTATAAATAAGAGATAAAACTCACTAACATAAATACACCTAGAAAAAATCCAGAATAGATTTGTTGCATATTGTGTGCTTTTAAAATAGCTCTTGAGTATCCTAAGAAACCGGAAAGGATTAGTATAAAAATCACATAATTTATCACTCCACCGTATATATATTGTAAGTTAAGAAAAACTCCAAAACACCCTCCTATTGCCGCCATATGTAAACTAATTTTCCAATATTTTGTTATTAATAGTGTTATGCCTAGCGTAGCAATCATGCCCAAATAAATAGAATTTACAACAGGAGCATACTCAAGAATATTGCCAAGAAAATAATACCCAATTAGCATCCATATTATTGTAATTAGAATTGGTAGAATTCTCTCTTCTTTTTCTTCAATTTGCAAGCTTTTAATTCTTTTGGTAAACAGCAAATAAATGATGCTTAGTAGCGGAAACAAGAGCGTAAAAATCACAGTGCCTATTATTATAATGTTTAATTGATTTGACAGAATAATAATATTCAGAAACTTTGTAGATATTATTGCAAGTGTAATTGTAGGTATAAAAACAGGGTGTAGTAATCTTGAAAGTAATTTAGCTATAAACATTACAGTTTTCTTCTAAATTTAGAAATTGGAATTTTAAGTTCTTCTCTATATTTTGCAACTGTTCTTCTAGCAATATGATAATCTTCTTTTCCTAGTAGCTCACAAATAATTTCATCTGTATATGGTTTTTTTTTATCCTCATCTTCAATAATATCTATTAATTTCTTTTTAATTTCTTTTGTTGATATTATATCACCATTATCCTTTTTATACGCCTCAGAAAAAAAATCTTTTAGCAAAAATGAACCAAAATTTGTCTCCACATATTTGCTGTTTGTGACTCGCGATATTGTTGATATGTCCATCTTTATAATTTCGGCTATATCTGCTAGTTTCATAGGCTTTATATCATACTCTTTTCCACTTATAAAATAATTTTTTTGAATTTTAACGATAGTCTCCATAACATCTTTTAGAGTTTTATTTCTCTTTTTCAAGGCATCTACAAACCATTTTGCCTTTTCTATTTTCGTTTGCAAAAAATCTTTAGTTTCTGCATCTGAGGTCTCTTTTAAAAGCTTTTCATAATATTTATTAACAGCAACATTTCTTTTGTTTGGATTATTTAGAATAACGCTAATACCATCTTCACTATTTTTTAAAGAAAAATCAGGAACTACATACTCTGTATTTTCCTTATTTATAGAAAAGCTAGCTCCTGGGATAGGATTTAGAGCTTCAATTTCTTTATATACACTTGCTAATTCTTTTTCTGAAATTTTTAACTCTTTAATAATTTTTTCAAAATTTTTATTTGAAAATTCATGATAGTAATTTCTAAGGATTTCTATACTAATAGATTTATAGACATTATCTTTTCTTTCTAGCTGAATAATTAAACACTCTTGCAAATCTTTCGCACCAACACCTGGTGGGTCAAAGGTTTTTAAAATATTTAAGGTGCTATTTATTTCTTGCTCGGAAATTAATATATCATTTGCAATAAAGTAATCATCAATAATAGCGCCCTTTCTTTGTGTTAGGAACCCATTATCATCTAGACTGTCAATTAGATACTCTAACAGTTCAACTTCTTTATCACTATTATTAATCCCAATCACTTGTTTGTGAAGAAAGTTAGATAGTGAATTGATATTACCTGTTAAATTATTAACTATAAAATCTTGTTTACTATCTTTATTTTTGTAATGGAAATTTTCTTCTTTATTATCTATGCTGTCTGTAGCATCAGATTCCTCAAGTGTAGGGTTTTCTTCTATCTCCTCCTCAATTCTTTTTTCTAAATCTACTAAGGGAATTGCTAGCAAGCCTAAAAATTGTATTTGTTGAGGGCTTAGCTTAAATTTTTGCTTTAATATTTGATGTTGTTTCTGCATTTTTAGAACTCTGCATTCTGCGGCGTTCTTGGAAAAGGAATAACATCTCTTATATTTTTCATTCCTGTTATAAACATCATTAACCTTTCAAATCCTAGCCCAAATCCACTATGAACGCATGTTCCAAACTTTCTTGTTTCTAGGTACCACCATAGTTCTTTTTTGTCTATATCCATTTCTTCCATACGAGAAACTAATTTCTCATAATCCTCTTCTCTTTGAGATCCGCCAACCATTTCTCCAATCATTGGGAATAGAATATCCATTGCTTTTACAGTTTGATCATCATCATTAGATTTCATGTAAAAGGCTTTGATTTTTTTTGGATAGTCTGTTATTATAACAGGTTTTTTAAATTTCTTTTCTACTAAATATCTCTCATGTTCTGATTGAAGATCATCACCAAACCCACTTATTAAAAATTGGAATCTTTTTTTCTTATTTGGCTTTGAATTTCTTAAAATATTTATTGCCTCAGTATATGTTATTCTTTCAAATTTATTATTAACTACAAAATCTAAGCGATCTATTAGACTCAGTTCTGATCGCTCTTCCTTTTTTAAGTTTTTTTCTTCATTTTCTAATCTTTGGTTTAAGAATTCAATATCATCCTTATAATTTTTTGCACAATAATTAATGCAATATTTGAGAAAATCTTCTGCCAAATCCATATTGTCATCTAAGTCTGCAAAAGCTGTTTCTGGTTCAATCATCCAGAATTCTGATAGGTGTCTTGATGTATTGGAGTTTTCCGCTCTAAATGTTGGCCCAAACGTATATACTTTTCCTAGAGCAAGTGCTCCAAGTTCCGCTTCAAGCTGTCCAGAGACAGTTAGGTTTGTCTGTTTACCAAAAAAATCTTTTGAAAAATCAATCTTATTAATTTCGTTTTTTGGTATTTTATTTAAATCAAGATTTGTTACCTGGAACATTTCTCCAGCTCCTTCAGCATCTGCTCCAGTTATAATTGGAGTATGAATATTTAGATAGCCCTTAGAATTAAAATAATTATGTATTGCAAATGTAAGCGCATGTCTAATTCTAAACACAGCCGAAAAGGTATTCGTTCTAAATCTTAGATGCGCCTTTTCCCTTAAAAACTCTAAACTATGTTTTTTTGGTTGTAGTGGATATTCTTCAGGATCTGCTTTTCCTAAAAGCAGTATTTTGTTAGCAACTATTTCAATGTTTTGCTCTTTTCCTTCAGATTTTTTAATTTCTCCAAAAACTTTTATACATGCCCCTGTATTAATTTTCTTTAAATCTTCTTCTTTAAATATAGAAGCTTCGGCAACTATTTGAAGATTTTTAATTGTTGAACCATCATTTATTGAAATGAAAGAGACATTTTTACTTCCTCTTTTAGTTCTTACCCAGCCATTAATTTCAATGTTTTTATTAATCCCAGGATTATTAATTATATTCTGTATGCTTAAATATTTCATCTGAATCTAGCTTATTAGCCTGCTTGAGAAATCTGATACTTTTTCATTAGACCTTCAACCTTTTTAATTATTGCATTTGTATTTATGTTACAATCATTCCAAAGTTCATCTTGTGTGCCATGATGTATAAATTCATCAGGAATTCCCAAGCGATGAACATTGTTTTTATATTCATTGTCACTAATAAATTCTAAAATTGAACTTCCAAATCCACCCTGTAGGCAACCATCCTCTATTGTAATAATTTCTGTATAATTTTCACAAACTTCTTTCAAAATATTTATATCTAACGGCTTAACAAATATCATGTTGTAATGCCCTATATCAATATTCTTTTTATCTAATTCCTTACAAGCTTCTATAACAAAATTGCCAGGATGTCCAATTGATAATATAACAATATTTTCTCCAGATTTAATTTTCTCACCCTCTCCGATTTTTAATTCTGTTGGTTTATTTTTCCATTCTAACCTCACTCCTTTTCCACGAGGATATCTAATTGCAAATGGACCTCTTGTTTTTTTCTGTGCAGTATACATAAGGTTTCTTAAGCCATGCTCGTCAATTGGGGCGCTTACGATCATGTTAGGGATACATCTTAAATATGCTAGATCAAAAACACCATGATGCGTTGCACCGTCTGCTCCAACTAGCCCTCCACGATCAAGACAAAAAACAACACTTAAATTTTGTATTGCAACATCATGAATTACCTGATCATACGCTCTTTGTAAAAATGTAGAATATATATTGCAAAACGGAATCAGTCCTTGCGTTGCCATTCCGGCAGAAAAAGTGACAGCATGTTGTTCTGCAATTCCAACATCAAAGGTTCTCTCTGGCATCACTTCAAGCATCTTGTTTAATGAGCTTCCACTTAACATAGCAGGAGTAACCCCAACTATTTTTTCATTTTTTTGAGCTAGTTCTATTATTGTTTCACCAAAAACGTCTTGATATTTTTGTGGAGACACATTTTTAATAATAGAAATAGATTTACCTGTTTTTTTATCAAAAATTCCTGGAGCATGCCATTTTGTAGCATTTCCTTTTTCAGCGAATGAGTAGCCCTTCCCTTTTTCTGTTATACAATGTAGTATTTTTGGCCCCGGTATTTCTTTTAGATCTTTTAATATTTGAGTAAGGTGTTTAGTGTTATGACCGTCTATTGGACCAAAATATCTGAAATTTAAAGATTCAAAATAGTTGCTTTCACCTAATACAGTTGACTTAATTCCGCTTTCGACTTTCTTAGCGATCTTTTGAGCATTTGGACCAAATTTACTGATTTTACCTAAAATTTTCCAGGCCTTATTTCTTGCTTTATTATAAGCTTTTGATGTTGAAATATCAGTTAGATACTCTTTTAGTGCCCCTACAGCTGGGTCAATAGACATGCAGTTATCATTCAATATTACAAGTAAATTAGTTTTTTCAGCCCCAGCATGGTTTAGTCCCTCGAAGGCTAATCCTGCTGTCATGGCACCATCTCCTATAACAGCGACATGTTGTTTGTTATTTTCTTTTTTATGTTTTGATGCAATTGACATTCCTAAAGCTGCTGAGATAGATGTTGAGGAGTGTCCAACCCCAAAAGTATCATAAACACTTTCTGTTCTTTTTGGAAAACCACTTAAACCATTATAGATTCTATTTGTTGGAAATTGCTTTTTTCTACCAGTTAGTATTTTATGGCCATATGCTTGATGACCAACATCCCAAATGAGTTGGTCATAAGGAGTATTAAAGATGTAGTGAATCGCTATAGTTAGCTCGACAACTCCTAGGCTAGCCCCAAAATGCCCCCCCTTTTCAGAAACAATATCTACTATATACTGTCTTAATTCCTCTGCCAGCTGAGGAAGTTCAGATCTTTTTAGTTTTCTAAGATCTTCTGGGTTATTGATTTTACTCAATAAGGGGCCTTGGTAATATTTGTTTTCAGTGTTATTTGACATTATTTTTCAAAGATACATCTTCTTAGATTTTTACACACAGCTAATTTAAAGATTATTATTCTGAATTTATCATGATTTTAATAAACAGTCGAAAGTTAATAATTGATTATTTTTTTTATTAATTGTCTTGTCTGTTTTATCAGCTTTGTAGAATGAAAAAATTTTTGATATTTTTTTTGTTATATAGTTTTAATCTTCATTCTTTTAATGATCAATTAAATGAAAAGCAAAATCAAAATTCTATCAATTTAGGAGTTGACAGTTTAAACAGTATCTCTACAATAAATTTTGAGTATAATAGTTTTGTTAAGCTCTACATTGACGCGTATTTAATCAAGGATAAGAAACTAATATCCAAAATGCTAGCCCGATCAAAACATTACTTCCCAATTTTTGAGCAAAAACTAGATAAGTATAATTTACCATTAGAGTTAAAATATTTGTCTGTAGTAGAATCCTCTTTAAATACCAGAGCTAAATCTCCTTCTGGAGCATTGGGATTATGGCAATTTATGTACCCTACAGCAAAAGAGTATGGCTTAAGAGTTACTTCTTATATTGATGAACGCCTCGACCCCTTTAAATCTACCGAAGCAGCTTGTAAATATTTTATCAAGCTTTATGATTTATTTGGTGATTGGAACTTAGTTTTAGCCGCATACAATGGAGGTCCTGGATATATACAGAGAAAAATGATTGCAACAGGCCATGATAATTATTGGGACTTACGCCCACATCTCAGAACTGAAACACGTAATTATGTTCCAAAATTTATAGCAATTACCTATTTGATGGAATTTCATACAAACTATAAATTTCCAATTGATACTTTAGACATTATTTTATTAAATTCTGACACTATTCAAATTGACCATCAAACCAATTACAAAACTCTCTCAAAACTCACATGCTTGAGTGAGGATGATATCTCTTATTACAATCCTTCTTTTAAAAATAATATTATCCCTAAGGGCTCCACAATAGTTCTTCCAAAGAGCAATATCGATGATTATTATTTAAACTATCAAGAATATAAAGTTTTTACACAAGCTGTAGATGATAAGGAGATATTGTTAGATGAGACATTAATTAATTATTCTGTAGTTTCTGGTGATTACCTTGGTAAAATCGCCGTAAAGTATAATCTTAAGATTTATCAAATCCAGAATTGGAATAATTTAAAATCTACAAAATTGAACATTGGTGATAATTTGTTTCTTTATGTTCCTGATGATCATTTAAAAAAAATAAATGACGTAAAACCATCTAAAAAATCCTATACTGTCCAAAAAGGAGATACACTTTGGGATATCGCTAAAATGTATGCCGGTGTAAGTGTTTCGAGAATTAAAAAGCTTAATAAATTAAAATCAAATAATTTAAAGCCTGGATCAAAGCTAATTATTCCTAAAATATAATTAATGAAGCTAAAGAAACTTATTATTTTTTTAGTTTTTTTATGCTCCTGTACTGAAAGCAAAAAGATCCTTCCTGATTCTACAGGTTCAAATTCAGAAATTATTTTTGTTGTAGATGATAGTATTTGGGAACAACAGATAAAGAAGCATGCACAAAAGGTATTCTCTTCAAGTATTCCAGGCATTAATAGATATGAAGCTAGTTTTAAGCTTATTCAGATAAATAATAGCCAATTTACCTCAATTTTAAGGAACCATAAAAATATTATCATTATTAACGATAGTATTAATCGAATTATTTCTGATTATTTTGCCTATGATCAGTTAGTTTCTTATGTTAAATATGATGATGATACTACATCATATAAATACGAGTTTAACAAATTATTTAAAATCTATTATGATAATGAGGTCCAAATACTTAATTCAAAATTATCAACAACTACCAATAATTTAAATTCTGATTATATAAACAAGAAGTTTAATATTAATATAAATATTACAAAAGAATATATCAAAACAGTAGACAGTAACAATCTTGTTTTATTTACTTACAATCCTTCTAATAAAGAGGTTATAAAGCATATTTGTATTAGCAGTTTTGACTACAAAGAAAATTTTGATTTTGACTCAATATATTTTAATATTAACAAGCTTCTCAAAACATATTTGCTCGGCTCAAGACCAAATTCATTTGTGACGCTCGAAGACAAGTATCCAATTGTCATGTATAATGAGTTTTATCGAGGATTGTGGAGACTTCAAAATGGTTTTATGGGAGGTCCTATATTAATAAAACCAATCTTAAGTGGAAATAAAATTATAATTATAACCGCTTTAGTTTTTGATCCTTCGAGTAAGAAACGAAAATATATTAAAGAATTTGAAGCTATTTTATAATTAGCTTCTTCACAATTGGTGGATAATCATCGATTACTATTTCTAAGAAATAACACCCTTTCTTTAGCTGATTTACTGCAAGCTCACTTGAATATTTTTTTGTAATTATTTTCTTCCCATCTAGGCCATAAATATTTATCATTGAACTTTGTGCAGGAGCACCAGTTATTGAAATTTGTTTACTAGCAGGGTTTGGATAAATTATCACCGCACGATTATTATAATTTGAAATTGCTGTAGAATTAATATTAAGATCACTCTCCCATACACCTCTTCCAAATGTTGCAGCTACTATTTTTTGTGTGTTATAGTTTATTTCTAATTCACTCACTACAACGTTTGGTAATCCGCTCATGTAAGGAACCCATACGTTTGTAATATTGTCTTTATGATACACACCTACATCTGTGCCAACATATAAATCGTCATTTGCTTGCTTCTGATGCACAATACAATTTACTGGTAGGTTTGGCAATCCTGTTCCGGTAATGTTTATCCAGCTATCTCCACCATCTAACGACTCATATACTTTATGATTTGCATGATATTCTGAGTATGTTACCCATAGACGATCTTCATTGTAATAATCTACAGTTATATCAGAAAAATTAAAATTTGCTAGTCCCTGCTTGATATCTGTCCATGTTGCTCCAGCATCTTTTGTTCTTTTTATTTTACTGTATGATGCGCTATAAATATAATCTTCATTTGATGCCGCAAGTGCAATCGTTTGTATGGATGCGCCATTACTTGCATTATATGATAATGAATCCCATTGTCCTCCACCAGTTTGCGACCTGTATACCTCATCATATCCAGCAACTATTATATTATTGTTAACGGGGTGAATTTTCCATGGCGTAACCCAAGCACCACTGTAGTTTACTGGCTTTATATTATTCCAATTTCCACCACCATTATAACTTTTTCTTAATCCACCATATTGAGATGTTGAATAAATTATTTCATGATCGTACATGTCAATTGCACACTCCATCCCATCCGAACCTCTGATAGCATCCCAAACCCCATTAGTTATCATTTCTGTTCCATTATCTTGCGCTCCAGCAACTACTCTACCGTTTAGCGTATTTGAAAGGCCAATTTTGTAGAACTGTGAGATAGCAAGCCCGTCACTAATATCAATCCAACTATTTAGAGTATCCATATATTCATATAATCCTCCATCATTTCCAGCATATGCTATACCATTTAAAGGATTAAACTCGAGCGCATGTTGATCTACATGCATATAAGAATAACTGGAGCCATTACCGCTACTTCCGCTAATATTCCAGTTTACTCCACCGTCTGTTGATCTCCACAGATTTATACCGCCTACATATAAAAGATCTTCATCTTCAGTAGAAACTCCCAGGCTTAAATCATACCAGGATTGTCCACCTGTGCTAGTTCCATCTGTATTTCTTCCCAAAATATTTGGGCTGTCTGATTGTAATGTCCAACTGTCTGCATTATCTGTAGATTTATAAATACCATGAAATCCATAATCGTTCTTGCAAAACAAAACATAAACCGCATCTGGGTTAGCAGGGGTAACAGCTAAAAGTGGACGGTTTCTATTTACAGCAACTATACCATTCATAGCGATTGACCAACTCTGTCCTCTATCAGAAGATTTGTAAACTTGAGATGATCCGGTAGTTTGTTTAACTGCATATAAGATATTAGGGTTATTGGGTTTAAATTCAATATCTCTAAAATAACCACTTAATACAGACCCTGATGTGCTAAGCGCATTTGACCATGTTTGACCACCATCTGGACTTATTTTAATATTATTATCAGTAACAGCAAATAAGCTATCTGTATAGGTTGGATGTATAATAACCTTATTTACCATTTTGTCATCTGTTACTGCAAACTGCATACCTGTTGTGTCCCATGTTTGCCCGCCATCATTAGATTTTAAGATCCCTATTGAATATGTATCACTTGCATGCGCATCCCCAGTAGTAATATACATTTCTTGTGGATTAATCGGATTAATTGCAATATATGATACTCCTATTACTGGTAAGCCATCGGTATTTGTAGACCAGGTATTACCCCCGTCTGCAGAACTCCATAAACCACCTCCAGGAGAGCCAATCCATATTTTTTCTTTGTCAAAAGGGTCAAATGCAATACAATTAATTCTTCCATTTCCTCTTTTTTTTCCATTTGAAAGGATTATTGGAGTATTGATAGGTCCTAATTCTGTCCAGTTACTATTTGATGTAGATTTATGCTGATCAAATCTCTTTTTTTCTTTCAACCATTCAGTATAAAATTTACCATTAGGGATTCCTTTACCATCTGAAGTTCTTTGTAATATAAAGTCTAGGTTTCTTGCATATGGCTTATACCCATTACCTTTAGTATATTCAACTTTTGCTCTGTAATTATCAAAAGCATCTGCCTTTTCAGTTATACTTGCATTCGGATTGTTATTTAATAAATTATCTTCCCAAACCTGAGCATTAGTAGTTGCAAAAAATATTAAAAATAAGAGGATGAAATATTTTTTCATATTGTTAAAATCTATTTGTCAAAGATACGATAAAATTTCTACCGCTAGCACTCAATCCAGAACCAAAGGTTTTGTAATGAGCATCAAATAAGTTTTCAGCAGATATAGAAAATGTTATACTTGAACTAATAGTTTTATGGTAGGCTAAATTTATTATCTGCCATGCTGGGGTGCCTTGCTCTGTAGCTTCATCTAAGTTGTCAACACCATTATCATCATAGTCTTCAGCTTTTTTCCAACCGTTATAAATATGACTAAGAATGAAGTGATGTTTTTTTAAATTATAATTTAGGTTTATTTGAGAATTTACAGGTGGTATGTGCGCTAGAGGCCTCCCTTTGTCAGTAATACCTTCAATATAATTTATTTTAAAATCAAATTTTAATTTTTTAGTAATGCTTATTTCAGAACCAAAACTCAAACCATTTATTTCTGCAGATTCTATATTTTGATTCATTTGAACTTGCATTAAATCTCCATCATAATATATTGAATCCTGGCCAAATAAATTACTATTAGATCTTTCTATTGCATCTTTTATATTAGTCTTGAAAAGTTGAAGTTCAAATTTTATTATTGAACTATTATAGTTTAAATTATATTCAATATTATTTGTTCTCTCTGGCTGCAAATTTTCATTTGGAACAACAACACTCACGTCATTTTTTGAAAATATTTTTCCTACATCATCGATATTTGGGTTTCTATAACCCATATAGTACGAGATATTGGTTGTGATTTTTGTTGATAATTTTTGTTGTAATAATATTGATGAAACTAATGATGTGTTTTTAGTTGTAATTTCGTTGTAAGGTAGATTATATATAGAATTATCATTAAATCTTGCAGATAAATAATTTAAATTATACCTCTCACCAAAAAATATTGTTGTGTTTTTGAGAACTTTATATTTAAATTGTGTGTAGATCGCAGCATCTATTACTTTACTTCCCCCGTCAGGATATCTTGTTGTGTTTTTTAATAAGTTGTTAGCCGGACTAAAATTTGCCTCCGAATTTACATTTTGTTTTCGCAGACTAATTCCATAGTTAAAATCTGCTTTCTTTATAGATTTTTTAAAATCTAAAATAAGATCTATGATTGTTACATCCTCGTATCTGTTTGATTGTAAACTATCATTATATTTTTGTTTGTGTCTTGATTCTTTATGATTTTGCCATGCCATAATTAGTGATTTATTATCACTAATTAGAGTTTTATTTTTATTATTTATTTTTAAAGATTGTGCAATTCTTTGTTGTGGTCCGTAGTACCAGTTTTTATATTTTCTTATTCCATCTTCAATATCATTCAACTTATCAAATCTTGAGATATCTGAAGTTGTGGAGAATTGACTGTTTAAGCTTATTGTATTTTCCTTTTGTTGAACTATTAATTTTTGAATAAAATCATACTTGCTGTATTTTGTTTCAAGTTGTTCATTTTTTTTAGTAATGGTACTTTCACTTCCCCAATTTGTAAATCCATGCAATCTATTCTGCCCCATTTTAAGATTCCCATTCGCTTCAATTGCAAAAGCTGAAATAAATTTTAAATTTTTAAATGATGTTGTGTTTAGGTATTTTAATGAGCTTGATAAACTTGAGCTTTTATATTTTTGCTCTATAATATTTTTAACGCCTTTTGAAGATTCGTTATTTAAGGTATTCATTATTATTGCTCCACCCATTGCTCCATCACCGTAAACAACTGATGCAGGCCCTGTCACCACCCTTATATTATCAATAAAAAACGGATTAATTCTATTTGAGCTTTGTAAATGACCGCTTCTATAAATAGCATTATTAATAGGAATATCATCAACTACAATTAGTAATCTATTAGCCTCCATACCTCTAAGGTTTGGACTCCCCCCACCACTTTGACTCTCTTGAACATTAATTCCTAGTGCCTTAGAGAATAAATCAGCTGTAGTGCTACTTTTAATAAGTTCTATTTTATTTCTTTTTATCTTGTTATAAAGAGTTGAGTTATATATGAGCGGTGTTTTAACATCTTCAAAGTTGATTTCATTTAATAAATAAAGTTTTGGAGTTAGCTTTATTGTATCATTTATGCTTGATTTTTTATTTATTATAGTCTTATTGCTAAATCCAATATGCATAGCTAAAAGGGTGTCTCCTAAACTAAAAATTTCAAGATTTGCGTTTCCGTTTAAATCTGATATTACGCCTAGATTAGCATTTGTCTTGGAAATTATACTTACCTCAGCTACAGGTATATTATTCTCTGCGTTTACACAAGTTATGTTTTGTGTGTAAGCATATTTGCCAAATATGAATAATGACAGTAGTAGAATTAATTTTTTCATTTAACTAAGTGATTCTATAACGTCATAGGATTTAATGTTTGAAAGATTAATATGATGTATGCTATAGTACCGGAATAGTATTTTTATCAACTCCTGCCTTCTATGGTAAGGGATGATTACTTTTTCTTTTATAATTAGCCTCTTGAAATAATCTAGTATTTCACCTTCTATTATCTCTTCATTTTTGTTTTTAATATTTGTAAAATTAGCGGTATTTAAATTAAAATAAGAGAGTTCATTATTTTCTGTTGACGGTGAAATACCCAAAAACTCACTTAACTGAATTAAAAAGACAATACAAAAGTTATTATCAACATTTTCAAGCTTATCTATTTGGGTGTTTGTATTCCAAATGAATTGAAATAGATTTATATTTCTTTCAGAGTCAATTAATGCTTTTGATAATACTTCAGAAATAAAAAGTCTTATCAATTTGTTTTTTAAGTTTGTATTTTGATAAGCATATGCTAGGTTTATTTCGTTTAAATATTGAATTTCTTTTTTTGAATTATTTTTTGCATTAATTGTTAAAAGGCTCATTTTGTCGAGCAAAAGTATTTTGTTTTTAGACTTTTTACTCCTATTTCTCTTTATGCTGAATGATTTTAGCCCATAATCTTCTGTAAATACTTTTGCAATAACCGCCCCCTCACCGTACTTGTGATTTAATAATGCAATTGCCCTACTTTCATAATTCATTATTTTATGAAAAGTATTTTTGATACTGCTTTTTCATAACCATTTTCATCAGTACTAAATACTAAATATACACCAGTCCCTACTCTTTCATTGTTGTAATTCATTCCGTTCCAGTTCGCTTGCCCACCATTTGCTATTGTTTCAAAAACCAAATTGCCGTTAATATCTGTGATTTTAACCTTTGCATCTCTAACAAGTTTGTTTATGGCTATATTGCCACTATAATTTTCTTTAACTGGGTTAGGAAAAACAAAGGTCTCATTTTGTTTAATTTCTCCTATTGTTGCATCTGATCGGTAAGATATTAGGCCTAAATCGGTACCAATAAAAACCTCTCCATTGTCATGATTAATACAGATATCTATTATTTTATTAGAAAATATTGGGCTATTTTCCTTTGTAAAATGCAACACTTCTTCTGTGCCATCTTCAGACAATAGAAACAAGCCTGCATTTTCAGTGCCAATCCATTTTCTATTTGCTCCATCTATTTCAATACAATTTATTTTTTCACTACTTAAAAGATATTGTCCGTACTCTCCTTCTTGAATAAGAATTTGTTGTGCATCAAAATTATATCCCGTAAAAACTAATTCAGGTGAATAAATTACAGCAATTCCTTGGTCTGACCCTATCCAGATTTCTCCATCAATATCCTTTTCAATTGTCCTAATATTTATTGATGGTAGATTTCCATTTCCTATAGTAGTATTAAGTATCTTGTATTCATCATCTAAAGAGTTTTCAATTGTATTATTGTCATTATACACAAATAAACCTCTTTGGTACATAACTCCCCATTTATAATTTGAATTATCTATTAATAATTCGTCAAAGTATAGTCCATCTATATTTTGATTTATTGAAAATGAGAACCAAGAATCATCAGGTTTTTTTACAAATAATGGTTTGTCAACTTGAGAATTTAGTCCCCATAAGTTTTTATTATTATCAACAACTAAGTCGGAGATTTGTATTCTATTGTTTGAGTAAAAAGTTGTGTCTAAGATTCCGCCAGTATTTTGATATCCATATTTAATAATATGTGTTTCACCTTCCATTTTAGAAATTCCATTATACCATGATGCATAATACTCTGAATTATCAATAGAGGCAACAGCAACAATATCTCTAGCTCTATTCAGGTCAAAGAAATCTAAGTTTTTCCATGTAAGGTTTTTATAAAACGAAGCTCCTTCGTTATTTAGTGTGTTTACGCTGAAATTCATATGACCACCATGATTTATAAATAACTTATTAGAAAAAAATTCTAAACTATATATCTTATTTGAAACAGGGCTATTCACTTTATATCTTTCTGTCTCCACACCATTTACATACTTTAACAATCCATCTGTCTTATCTGCTATCCAAATTTCATTCTCTCTTTTTTCATCACAGTTATAGGCATCAGTAAAACTCGTGATGACATTTTCTTGAAGATTACTGTTTATTATAGTAATTGAATTACTATCGGTAACATAAATATTATTTGTAGATATGTTTAGCTCCGGACGTTCAAAACCATAATCAATTAGCTTTTCCCAGCTTTGATTTTTTATAAGGAGATAATCTTTTTGCCCATCAACAATTGAAACTAACAAGTCGTTAAATACTCCAATATTTATAAACCTTGCGTTTATTAAAGTTGAATCTGTAAAAATGGTGTCCTTTGTCCATTGAGTATAGTCCGAGAGAAATTGATTGTTTGTTTCTGAATAATATAATCCTTGGTTTGTAGCAACATATATATCTTCTCCAATTATTGTAGTTTGACTAATTGCCAAGTAGATTCCATTTTCACCAATTTTATAAGTATCTTTTATTTCTTTCTTTATTAAATCAATAACTACAACTCCAAAGGAACAGGACAAGTATGCTAAGTTATTTTTAAAATAAATATTATTTATTTTTTTTAATCCACTAATTTCTTTTCTTTTAATATCAGGAATATTAATGACTTCATTTTCTTGGATTAAATCAATATTACAATTTTCATAACTTATAAGAATAGTATTTGAAATTTTATCAAATGCTATTTTCTCTGCTTGATTTTCTGTTAGGCCATTGATCTTTGATATACGGTTAATACTATTATCTTCATTGTCATAATAAAAAACACCACCCTGTGCAATACAGTACGTTTTTTCATTTACAATTGCTAAATCAGTTACTTGATTATATGCTAAATAATCTTTCCAATATCCAATTTCAACATCTTGCGTGAATGATACTAGGGGAAATATAAGTAGAAATAATATTCTCATTTTCTAGCAATTATAAAAATATTTATATTCATTTAAACCTTATTTGATTAAAAAAATTGTACAATTTAATTCTTTCTTAGTTTTGTAGTTTAAGGCTCAGTAGTTCAACTGGATAGAATATCAGATTTCGGCTCTGACGGTTGGAGGTTCGAATCCTCCCTGGGTCACATAATTATTCAATAATTATCTTTTTTATTATACTTCCGTTGTTAAGGTAGTGTAACAAAATCTTATTGTTTTCAAGCCTACTTCTTTTACCTAATAAATTATATATTTTTTCAACTCCTAAATCTTGATTTAATTCATGTATAGTTGATGTGCATTGAATATTAATAGTGTCAGAATAAAATACCTGATCATTAAGTTCAGATTCTAATTCAATCACAATATGTAAATCACCAGAGATATTTGGAGTCACAAACAGGTTAGTAAAGTTTATTTGACTTGCATATCCTGCACTGTAGTTATTACCATCGTTGGGGGATGTTGTTGAAACCCTTACTCCAGAGGAGGTGTTTTCAATAGCAAAGAATCCAATCAAACTCCCACTGCTGTCAAATGAATTTATAATTGCATAGTTTGCACCGGCAATTAGACCTGCCCTTAGTGTACTATTTATATTTTGTGTTGCTGAGTTTAGTACTGCATAACCAACGGAATCTCCTGTATTTACTGAAGAAATATTAAAATAACCACCATCTGTTGTTATAGTACTATTTCCTATATCCGGCTCATTTTGAGATTGGTTTATTTGCACCAATAAAGATGAAGGGGTATTACATTGTGTATTGCTTAAGGAGGTGGAAATTATTGGGTTAAATGGTGCGGGAATAAATATACTAGTTGTAAATGTATCACTTACCGACCATAGAGACCCCATGTTTAGTGTTGAGTCATGATAAGCCATAATTTGCCATTCGTAAGTAGTATTCTGTTGTAGAACAGGAATATTTGTAAAGTTAATACCACTATTTATTAGGCTCAAATTTTGCCAGTTAGTTGTGTTAAGAATCCTGTAGTGCACCCTATATCTGTCTGCTGATGATAGATTATTCCAATTTGCTTGAGCAGAGTTATAATTTATATTGCTGGTTATCAAGCTATTAGGCGTAGGACATGATGTTGTTGATGTGAAAAAAGTATCCACCTGTGACCAGTTGGAATAATTATTATTTAATGTATCGCAATGGCTTCTTATTTGCCAGATATATGTTGAATTATCAACTAGGTTATTTAGCACTTTTGATGTTAACAGAGAGTCTATATTGTTTTTATATGACCACGGAGATGTATTTATTACTTTATACCTGATTTTATAGTGATGAATATTATTTGCATTATCCCAGTTCAGATTGGCACTAAAAAAATACACATTATTAGAGAAGGTGTTTTGAGGTACTCCGCACTGTGCAAACAGAGTTGAGTATTGGCAAATAATAAGAATGGTTGCTAAATATTTCTTCATATTTAAACAAATTTACAAATTAAAAAATTTATTTATTGTTTTTAAAGATGTATATAGTACTAGAGTATTCGCTGAAGCCTAACATGGCAGAAAGGTTTGAAATTATTCCAATTATAAACCCTTCTAAATAATTTTTCCTCCCACTTCTATATTCACTACTTAGTAAGGAAACATAAAAGGAATCAAATTTCATTCCAATTTTATTTTTAAGAGTAAAATCATATTTACTCATTAACTTAGTTATTGTTTTAGGGCAAAAGTGATTTACATGAATCGGCACGTCCCATGCTGCCCAATAATTCTTATAATTTTTCGCGTCAAAAGATTTATGATTTGGTAAAGCAACAATTAATACCCCATCCTTTCTTATGATTTTATTTAAATTCTCAATGGTTTTATTTAAATCATATACATGTTCCAAAACATGCCACATTGAAACGCTATCAAATTTATCTTCACTAAATTGATTGAGATTTGTATCCGATCTAACATCAATGTTATAATTTTTTATTGCCTTAGTTCTTGCTATTTCTGATGGCTCTACCCCCACACATTCTATGTTTTTTTGCTTACAGGAGTTTAAGAACTCTCCAGTACCGCACCCAATATCAAGATGTTTTGTTGTGTCTATTGAATTTAGAAGAAGTTTTGTTTTTGTTTTAATTGCGTATTTTCTTACTGTTTGATATAAAAAATTAAACAAACCTTTATCACTATTAGTATGTGAAATGTATTTATCACTCTTATAATATTCGCCTATATTCTCTTCTTTGACTCTTGGGTTTGTAAATAGAAACTTACAATCTTGACATTTTACAATAACAAACTCTTCGCTGCTTGTACTAAAATCTCGTGTTTTAGTAATTTTTGAAAAATTCGTGCTATTACATATTTGACAGTTTTTTATTTCAATCATCTTCCCATGTATATTAATAATATATTAATATCAGATGGTGATACCCCGCTTATTCTACCTGCTTGTCCAATCGATCTAGGTTTTATTTCTGCCAATTTTTCTTTTCCTTCAGTAGAAATTGAATGTAATTTTTGATAATTAAAATCTTGCGGGATTTTAATGTCTTCTAATTTACTTAGTTTTTTAGCGGCCTCTGCCTCCTTTTCTAAATACCCACCGTATTTAATTATTATTTCTGCTTGTTCTATTGCCTCTTTTAAAACTTTACTTTCTTTTAAATAATCCTGAAGTTCTTTAGATATTAATAGATCACTAAACTTTATTTGTGGCCTGGATAAAAATGAGAATAGTTTTCTTTTTTGTGATACTTCTGCACTATTTTTTTCTTTTAAAACTTTATTTATTTTTTTTGGCTCTATATTTTGCTTTTTAAGAAATTTTATTAGACTCTCAGTTTGATCTTTTTTTGTATTCAGTTTTTTATATCTATAAGAGTCAGCTAATCCTAAATTATATCCTTTTTCTGTTAATCTAATATCTGCGTTGTCTTGTCTTAATAATAGCCTGTATTCTGCTCTTGATGTAAACATTCTATACGGTTCTTCTGTCCCTTTTGTTATCAGATCATCTATTAAAACACCTATGTACGCATCAGATCTCGTCAAAATAAATTCATCTTTCCTCATTACTTTTTGATGTGCGTTTATTCCAGCAATTAAACCTTGACATGCCGCCTCTTCATATCCTGTTGTTCCGTTTATTTGTCCGCAAAAGAATAGGTTTTCAATTATTTTAGTTTCTAATGTGTTTTTAAGTTGAGTTGGGGGGAAGTAGTCGTATTCTATTGCGTACCCGGCTCTGAAGAGCTTAACTTTTTCTAACCCTTTTATTTTTCTTAATGCTTCTATTTGAATATTTTCCGGAAGTGAGGTTGAAAATCCATTAAGATATATTTCAATGGTTTCTTTTCCTTCTGGCTCTATAAAAAGTTGATGTCTTGGTTTGTCAGCAAACCTTACTATTTTATCCTCTATTGAGGGGCAATATCTTGGCCCTAAACCTTGAATTCTACCATTGAACATTGGTGATTTTTCAAATCCTTTTTGTAGCACTTCATGCACCTCTTCCGAAGTATATGTTATAAAACAACTTTTTTGATTTTCAATATTGTGTTTTTCTATATATGAAAACCCCCCTTGCTCTTGATCTCCTCTTTGTTCTTCTGTTTTTGAATAATCAATTGTTCTTCCATCTAGCCTTGGAGGTGTGCCGGTTTTCATTCGGCCATGTGTAAAACCCAAATCTATTAGCTGCTTTGTAATTCCTTCAGCAGCTGGTTCACCGGAACGACCTCCCTTATAGTTTTTTTCACCCAAATGTATAAGGCCGTTCAAAAATGTACCATTACATAAAATAATACTTTCCCCTTTTATTCTAACTCCCATTTTTGTTTTTACACCAATAGCTTTTTGTTTTTCCAGTATAACACTTTCAACACTATCTTGGTAAAAGTCAATGTTTTTATTCCTTTCAAGGGTAAGCCTCCACTCTTTTTCAAATAACTTTCTATCGCATTGTGCGCGTGGACTCCACATTGCTGGACCTTTTGATTTGTTAAGCATTCTAAACTGAATAGTAGATCTATCAGTAACTATTGCAGACATCCCTCCTAAAGCATCAATTTCTCTAAGTATTTGTCCTTTTGCAATACCCCCCATAGCAGGATTACACGACATTCTTGCTATTGTTTCTAGGTTTTGAGAAATAAGAAGGACTTTAGAGCCAAGGGTTGCTGCTGCATGCGCAGCCTCGCAACCTGCATGCCCACCGCCAACAACAATTACATTATATTTTTCTTTATAATCCATAATGTTTCACATGAAACAAAAAAACTAAAACATTGATAATCAATACTTTAAATTTTTTTCTAGGTAGTAGTTTTCTTTTTTTCGTATTATTTTTTTTTCTTCTGGATTCTTATCGTTATACCCAAGCAAATGTAATAAACCATGCGCCATTACTCTTTCTAATTCATAATTATAACTAACCTGATAATATTTGGCATTTTCATTTACTCTTTCTAAGCTAATTACAATATCTCCAGCTATTTTGTTATTTAACGAATTATCAAAGGTTATAATATCCGTATATGATTCGTGCTGAAGATATTTTTTATTGTATTCTAATATTTCCTTGTCATCCACAAACAAAAAATTTAAGTTTTCAATTTCCTTTCCTTCATTCTTTGAAATATTATTTAACCAGATTTTTTTCTTCCTAAGATCCTTTACTTTAAATTTTGAAGTGTTTTGAAACGTAATCATTTCTTCTTATTAATAATAGAATTAAAATACTTATTTACTTCTTTTTTGTAGTAGGGTTTTAAATTAATTGGATTTGAGTTAAGCAATTCAATTTGATTTATTTTTTCTTTTAGTAATTTATTTACTTCTTCAGATTTGTTTTTTTCATCTAGCCTCCACTCAAAAGATTCTCTTTTTTGTTCTTCTCCTTCTTCTTTTTTAGCTTTTTCATAGTCAATAAAATTATCAATGATTTGATCTAACCTCTCTAATGTTGTATTTGATATTTTGTTATTAATAATATCATATTCATTTTCCTCCATTTGCTTTTTTATTTCTTCAATTTTTTTGGAGTCCTTTGAATTATTTTCGCCATTTTTTAAACCTTCTAATCCTGCTTTAATTAGGCCTTGTTTTTTTGCTAGTTGCATCAGATTTTTATTGCTCATCTTTTTATTGCCCTTATTCTTTTCACCATTTTTTTGTCCATTCTTCATCTTTTTATTAAGTTCCTTTTGAGCTTTTTTTATCTCTGACATTGATGGATTATTAGAGTTTTTTGGATTATTACAGTTTTTAGGTTTTTTACAACTCGAAGGCATTGAGCTTAAATCCATTTGCATACTTTTAAGAATTTCAGATAAAAGCAGCGCAAGATTATTTGTTGATGTCATTACAAATTGTTGTTTTTCCGATGCTTTATTAGTTTTCCTTTCTTCTAGAAAACTAGTTGTATAATTCATGTTTTCTTTAATTAAAGTAATCTCTTTATTAATTCTTGATTGAATTTTAACCACTCTTTTGCTAAGCGCATATAAAGAATCCTCAATTATTTTACTATCATCTTCTAATTTTTGTTGTTTTCTAACTAGGCTAACAAAATCAGGATTTGATGTCTTCGTTTTTTGAGTAATTGAAATTAATTCTTCTTGACTGAATGATAGCGTTATCAGGTTTTCTAGTATTTCTCTTAGTGTTTCGATATTTTCTATTTGGGCTTCCTCACTATTGCTTTGTTGCATTGACATCAAGCTTTCTTCTAGATCTTCAATTTTTTTGATAGCATCATCTTGTTTTTTTGAAGAACTTTTCTTTTTATTTTTGTCTAAGTCATTTTTGCTTTCTTTCATTAAATCGCTTATCTCATCTTGTTCTTTTTTTGTTTCTGGAATTTGATTTTTGTTTTCTAATTCATCATTTTTTTGTTTTAAATCCTCTAATGATTTTTTAATTTCTTCCATTTCCTTTTCTAGAATTTCTTGTTCTTTACCTAGATCATTAGTATTTGCTTGCTTATTTTCTGTTTCTTCTTTTAGGTTTTTCTGTTTTTCTTTTAGCTGATTTAAATCTTTAATTATTTCCTCAGTTTTTTGTTCAAACTCTAGTTGTTTGAATAACTCCAACTCCCTGTCTAATTCTTTTTCAAGATTATCATTTTGCGAATCCAACTGTTCTAACAACTCTTTTAATTTTTCCTTGTCTTCTTCATTTATTAATTCTTCAAATTCTTCTAAAAGTTTTTTTAATTCCTCATCAATTACGCTCTCCATTAATTCTTTTAATTGTTTTTGTTTTTCCAGATTTGTAGAATTAATTTTAGATTGTTTATTTTCCTGTAAGCGATTATTTTCTTTATTATTCTCAATTTCATTTAAAATTTTATTTTGTTTCTCAAGTATTTCTTTGGCTTTCTGTTTATCCTCCCAACTTAACTTCTTTTTATTGATAATATCTTTGTTGAACTCATTTATTTCCTTTCTCAGTTCTTTTGCTTGGTTCATAGATGTATTTAAGCTATTCTTAATCTTTTTATTTATCAGTTCTTTTTCAAAAATATTTTCTTTCCTCGTTTTCTTTGTATAACTATAAACTTCACTTTTAGTGCTTTTGCTTCCATTTATTGCATCATTATCCCATAATTCAAAATAATATTTTACCACCTGATTTTCATTTACATCAAGCTCATCAAAATCAAACTGGAAATAAAAAATTTGTTCTATATCGCTAGTAATTTCTATGTTTTCTGATTTCTTACTTGTATCAATACTATAAATAAAATCTAATTTACTAACTCCATAATCATCCGCTATAATACCGTTAAAAAAAGAGATGTTTCTAACAGTATCCTTGGATTGATTTACAGATATTTTGGGAAACTCATCTTTTGTTAAGTTGATGTTAAAATTAATTGTATCTGAAACTGAAAAATTATTTTTATAAGAAAGCATAACCTTACTTGGTTGATAAAAAACCTTATTTAATATCAATGATTTTTCAATTTTTTTAATAGATATTTTATTGTTGAATTCAATACTTACTGAGTCTGCATTTTCAAAATCAATTATCCATTCAACTTTAGTTCCTTCACTTAAATCTAAATCCTCAAGACTATTTACAATTTCTTTTTTTTTATTTGTGTAAAGGGGAGGGGTAATTACAGTTTTAACACTGTTTATTGCCGGACTTGGAATAACATCTATCAAATACTCTTTTGATTTATAGCCACCACCTATAATATTAAATTTTATGTCATCGGCCAAATTTTTAAATAAAAACTCATGAGAGGTTAAGTTTTTCTTGTTCATCATAAATTGATTGTCGCTAAAGCTAATAAAAAACTTATTTGGTATTTCTGAACCTTCTATTTGAATTTTAAGAGTATAGTCTTTAAACTGATCTCCAATTAATACTGTTTTTATTAAAATATTATATGGTGCCTCGGGCTCAAAAAATTTATTGTGTTTAATAATTCTCTCAGAGCTTTTGGTAATTACATCCTCTTTTCCGCTAACAAACAATATAAATATAAAGCCCAAAGGAATTAACAGCCATTTACTGTTTTTTAGTGCTGCTTTAAAATTTATAGCACTTAAAATCGGCACAGGTGAAATTTCAAGTGTTTTTTGTTCAATACTTGCGCTTATGAGCTCATTATTACGGCTCATTTCATTTAGCTCTAAAATATTTGTTAGTTTATCATTGATTTCACTAAAATGCTCTCCAAGTATTTTAGCAGCATCTTTATAATTAATACCCTTTCTGAAGTTTAATAATTTTAAGATTGGTATAAAAAGATATTTAAATGCAATAGCTGTATTTAAAGCAATATATAGCCAAAATAAAAAAGTTCTTAAAGAAACATCAAACTTAATATAGTGCTCCATTACTGCAATTAAAATAAAGAAAACAACCAATCCAAGTAAAGTTAGGACAACCCCTTTAACAAGTTGATTTATATAGTATTTTCTAATAAACTGATTTAGCTTATCAAATAATTTTTTTCTGCTTTCCACGTATGCAAAAATACAATTTTAATGTACTTTAATTTATATGAATTCATATCTTAAATACTATCTTTGTACAAAACTTAACAGATGTCAGAAGTAAGAGTTCGATTTGCACCAAGCCCAACAGGACCTCTTCATATTGGTGGTGTGCGAACTGCACTGTACAACTATCTATTTGCAAAAAAGTATCAAGGAAAGATTATTTTAAGAATTGAAGATACCGATCAAGCTCGCTTTGTAAAAGGTGCTGAAAACTATATCATTGAATCTTTAAATTGGTGCGGTATTAAGTTTGACGAAAGCATTATAAATAAAGGAGAGTACGGTCCATACAGACAATCTGATAGAAAAGAAATTTATCGCCAATATGCTGAAAAGTTAATAGAAGATGGCAATGCGTATTATGCCTTTGACACTTCCGAAGAGCTTGACCAAATGAGAAGCAAAATGAAGAAGGCTGGAGTCCCTTCTCCTCAATATAACTCCATTACAAGGTCAAACATGAAAAACTCTATTTCTCTTTCTGATGATGAAGTTAAAAATAGATTGAATAATGATGAGAAGTATGTAATTAGAATCAAGATGCCTAGAAATGAAGAGGTAAAAATACATGATGTTATTAGAGGCTGGGTAGTTGTTAATACTAATAATATGGATGATAAAGTTATTTTTAAATCTGATGGAATGCCAACATATCACCTTGCAAATGTAGTTGATGATTATTTAATGAAAATTTCACATGTTATCAGAGGAGAGGAATGGTTGCCATCAGCTCCTTTGCACGTTTTGCTGTATAGGTTTTTAGGATGGGATAAAGAAATGCCAAAATTTGCACATCTACCGTTAATTCTAAAACCTGATGGAAATGGAAAGTTAAGCAAAAGAGATGGGGATCGATTAGGGTTTCCTGTTTTTCCAATAAACTGGATTAATCCAGAGAATGGCGATGTTAGTTTGGGGTATAGGGAGCAGGGGTATATTTCAGAAGCATTTATCAATATGCTTTCCTTCCTTGGATGGAATCCTGGAACCACTCAAGAAATTTTTAGCATGGGTGAGCTAATACAATCTTTTAGTTTAGATAGAGTTGGAAAAGCAGGAGCTAAGTTTGATTTTGATAAAACAAAATGGTTTAATCAACAATATTTGAGAGCAAAAAATAAAGAAGATTTAGCTGATGAATTGCAAATTATATTAAAAGAAAATAATATTAAAATGGATGATGGCTTTGTTGCTTCGGTTTGCAATCAACTTAAGGAGCGAGCAACATTTGTAAAAGACATGTGGATAGAGGGGGGGTATTATTTTGCAGCACCAACGACTTATGACGAAAAAACTATTAGAAAAAAATGGAAGGAAGATACTCCTAGATTTTTATCAGAATTAAAAACTAGGTTGGAAAATATTTCTGATTTTAGTTCGGTAAATATTGAAATAGAATTTAAGAAATATTTAGATGACAACGATTTAGGTATGGGAAGACTACTTCCTGCTTTTAGACTTGCATTAACAGGTTTGGGAATGGGCCCCTCCCTTTTTGATGTTGCATCTCTTTTAGGAAAAAACGAAACCATAAAAAGGATGGAACTAGCATTAAAAATTATTAAATAATGAGTTTGATTACTGTTGAAGGAATTAGAGTTTATGCTTACCATGGTCATTTACCTGAGGAAGCAACTCTAGGAGGGCATTTCATAATAAATGTTTGGGTTGAGACGGATACATCACAAGTAGAAGTGTCAGATAATTTAAAGCATACCGTTGATTATGTTAAGCTTATAAAAATTGTAAAAAATCAAATGGAAATAAGAGCTGATATGATTGAAGTTCCAGCAAAAAGAATTGTTGATGCGATACTTCCTTTAAATAAAGTTCGAAAAGTAACGGTTGAAGTAGAAAAAGTTTTACCACCTATAAGCGCTACTTTTGATAAAATATCGGTTACTATTAAAGGAGAAAATTAACTGATATTTAGATTTAATTTAGAAAATTAGCTATATCTGTTTTCTCGGAAATTATACTATGAATTTTTGCAATAGAAATTCTTTTTTGCTGCATGGTGTCCCTATCTCTAATAGTAATTGTGTCATCTTCTAACGTTTGATGGTCAATTGTAATGCAAAATGGTGTTCCAATAGCATCTTGTCTTCTATATCTTTTTCCAATTGAATCTTTTTCTTCGTACTGACAATTAAAATTTATACGCAAGCTCTTCATTATTGCTCTTGCCTTTTCAGGCATACCATCTTTTTTTGTTAAAGGGAGAATTGCAGCTTTTATTGGAGCCAAAAAAGCAGGTATTTTAAGTACCGATCTACTTTCTCCATTTTCTAATTTTTCTTGACAGAATGCATGACTTAAAACACTTAAAAACATTCTGTCTAAGCCAATAGAAGTTTCAACTACATATGGGATATAACTTTTACCTAGTTCTGGGTCAAAATACTGTATTTTTTTACCAGAATATTCTTGATGTGCTGCTAAATCAAAGTCTGTTCTTGAATGAATACCCTCTAATTCTTTAAATCCAAAAGGAAATTTAAATTCAATATCCGATGCGGCATTAGCATAGTGAGCTAAATTTTCATGATTATGAAAACGATAATTTCTAGAGTCTATTCCAAGAGAATGATGCCATCTCATTCGAGTTTCTTTCCAATACTCATACCATTTTATTTCTTCTCCAGGTTGGACGAAAAATTGCATTTCCATTTGTTCAAACTCACGCATCCTAAAAATAAATTGACGTGCAACAATTTCGTTTCGGAAGGCTTTCCCAATTTGTGCAATCCCAAAAGGAATTTTCATGCGAGATGTTTTCTGAATATTTAAAAAATTAACAAAAATACCTTGTGCTGTTTCTGGTCTCAGAAAAAGATCGGATGCACCATCAGTTGTAGCTCCCATTTGAGTTTTAAACATTAAATTAAACTGACGAACATCAGTCCAATTATTGGTTCCTGAAACAGGACATTTTATATCAAGTTCAACAATTAAATCTCTTATTTCTTCTAGATTTCCTGAAGAAAAAGATGCACTCATTTTGTTATTTATATAGCTGATTTTTTTTTGTCTTTCTAAAACCCTAACATTAGTTGAGACAAATTCTTTTTTATTAAAATCAGCACCAAAACGTTTAGAGGCTTTTAAAATTTCTTTTTCAATTTTTAATTCTACCTTACTAATATGATCTTCAATCAATACATCAGCGCGATATCTTTTTTTAGAATCTTTATTATCAATTAACGGATCATTAAATGCATCAATATGACCAGATGCTTTCCATGTTTTTGGATGCATAAAGATTGCAGAATCAAGACCGACAATATTTTCATGCATTTTAACCATTGATGTCCACCAATAATTTTTAATATTATTTTTTAACTCAATACCATTAGGCCCATAATCATAGGCTGCTGATAATCCATCATATATTTCAGAAGATTGAAAAACAAAACCATATTCCTTAGCGTGAGCAATAATATTTTTAAAAAGATCTTCTTTATTTAGCATGTCACAAAACTAATAATTCTCAAAATATTATTATGTAATTTTACAATATGATTCAGATTGATGACAAAATTATATCTCAAGAAATATTTGATCAACAATTTGTATGTGATCTAAATGCATGCAAAGGTGCTTGTTGTGTTGAAGGGGATTCAGGGGCCCCACTTCTAAAAAATGAAGCCCAAGAATTAGAAAAATTCTATCCTATTATCAAAAAATATCTTTCAAGCAACGGTAAAAAAGCAATTAAAAAGCAAGGATTCTCAATTATTGATGCTGATAATGATCTAACCACTCCATTAGTTAATAATCGTGAATGCGCATATGTTTATTATAATGCTGGTATTACTAAATGCGCTATTGAAAAAGCATATTTAGAAGATGGAATTAGCTTTAAAAAACCAATTTCATGTCATTTATATCCTATAAGAATAACAGAGTATAAGGAATTCGACGCTATAAATTATGAATCTAACAAAATTTGCTCTCCCGCTTGTAAGTTAGGTGAATTACTGAAGGTTTCAGTTTTCAGATTTTTAAAGGAACCTTTAATACGTAAATATGGAAAATCTTTTTACACAGAATTAGAAGTAGTTGAAAAATCTCTTAGTGAGAGATCTATTTAAATGCATTTTCGCCAGTAATATCTAAGCCTGTAATTAGTAAATGAATATCATGAGTTCCTTCGTAAGTTATTACAGATTCTAAATTCATCATATGTCTCATTATTGAATAATCTCCAGTAATACCCATTGCTCCCAGAATTTGACGGGCATCTCTTGTAATATTAAGTGCCATTTCAACATTATTTCTTTTACACATAGATATTTGCGCAGTTGTAGCTCTATTTTCGTTTTTAAGAACACCTAACCTCCAAGTTAAAAATTGAGCCTTGGTGATTTCAGTAATCATCTCTGCTAATTTCTTTTGTTGGAGTTGAAAAGCAGCAATTGGTTTGCCAAACTGAATTCTTTCTTTAGAATATCTTAATGCAGTATCATAACAGTCCATAGCAGCACCTATCGCTCCCCAAGCAATTCCATACCTTGCAGAGTCTAAGCATCCAAGTGGCGCTCCTAATCCATCTTTATTAGGTAAAATATTTTCTTTTGGAATTTTAACATCATCAAAAACTAGCTCTCCAGTTGCAGAGGCTCTTAAGCTCCACTTGTTATGAGTTTCAGGAGTTGTAAATCCATCCATACCTCTCTCAACAATTACCCCTTTAATTCTTCCTGATTCATTTTTTGCCCAAACCACTGCAATATCTGCAAAAGGTGAATTAGAAATCCACATTTTAGCTCCGTTTAAAAGATAATGATCGCCCTTATCTTTTATATTAGTTGTCATCCCCCCAGGATTTGACCCGTGATTTGGTTCAGTTAATCCAAAGCATCCAATTAATTCTCCACTAGCAAGCTTTGGTAAGTATTTTTTACGTTGTGATTCGTTTCCATATTTATATATTGGATACATTACTAATGACGATTGCACTGAAGCAGTTGATCTGATCCCACTATCACATCTTTCTAATTCTTGCATTATTAGACCATATGAAATATTGTCAAGCCCAGCCCCACCATATTCAATAGGAATGTAGGGTCCAAAAGCACCTATCTCGGCTAGACCAGGAAGTATTTTATTAGGAAATACTGCTTTTTGACAAGCATCTTCAATAATTGGAGAAACTTCTTTTTTAATCCATTCTCTTGCAGCATCTCTTATAAGTTTATGCTCCTCTGTGAGAAGCTCGTCTAATTGAAAATAATCTGGAGCTTGATATAGGTCTTGTTTCATAAATTAAAAATTCTTTTTGCAAAAATATCGTTTTTCTAAATAAATTAACAACTATTTATAATAATATAAAAAAGTACTTTTGTAAGTAATATGAATCCAATTATACAAACAGAACAATCTATTTCTTTAGTATTTTTACTGCTAGCTATATCATTTCTTTTAGTTGGTATTTTAAGAGCATATTATTGGAAACATACGAAATTGCTTTTTTTGGCCTCATTCAAATATCGATATGCCAGTCAATACTTAAGACAAGATAATGTGTTTACTGAGAGAGTAAATTGGCTAACTTTCGCATTATTATTTATTAATTTTTCACTATTATTTTTGATCAATTCTCCAAATTTCGGATTAAAAGATTTTTTTTATGTTTTTGTTCTTTTAATAGTTTTTTATCTTTTTAAATATTTGATTATTATTTTTTTAGGTAGTTTATTATTTATTAAAGATATTACGAGATTAACAGTTTTTTTTTCATATCTCTCTGATAAGTCTCTTGCAATTACTTTAACCCCATTTCTTTTAATTTCCTATTATTTTAGTGTAGACGTAATTGGGCTTACATTTCCATTTATATTTTTTCTTGGTGCTTGTTTTTATTTATTTAAATCTTTTTGGATGTGGAGAATAGGAACAAATTCGTTTGGTTTATCCTCTGTATATATTTTTTTGTATCTTTGCATTCTAGAAATTTATCCTTTTGTATTAATTACAAAAGGATTTTTTTACTAAAATAAGTAATGACCATAACTAAAAATAAAGTAAAATCTATTTTAATATCACAGCCTAAGCCTGAGGTAAAATCTCCTTATGCTGCTATTCAAAAAAAATACAAATTAAAGATTGACTACCGCCCTTTTATTCATGTTGAGGAGATTTCTACTATTGAATTTAGAGAACAAAGGATAAGTATTTTAAATCATGATTCGGTTATTTTCACTAGTAAACATGCAATGGATCATTATTTTGGAATGTGTGAAAAGTTAAGGATAAAAGTACCGGATTATACCAAGTATTTTTGTGTTTCTGAGGCAATTGCTCATTACTTGCAAAACTTCATAACTTTTAGAAAAAGAAAAGTTTTCACCGGAGAGCAGAGCTTTGCAAGTTTAATTCCTGTAATGCAAAAACATAGCGATAGTAAATTTATTTTCCCATGTTCTG
>Ga0257126_1000313_pt1 | contig 40652 bp, 38 predicted proteins | sample SI060_120mmetaG_FD_190151 | JGI IMG/M metagenome (GOLD analysis project Ga0257126, IMG submission 190151) | Marine microbial communities from Saanich Inlet, British Columbia, Canada - SI060_120m | ecosystem: Environmental > Aquatic > Marine > Inlet | place: Canada: British Columbia | collected... | reverse complement strand
TTAGGAGATAATTCCTTACTAGCAACTTCGAACACTTCTTGTATTTCTAAATCGACTTGTTCTTGCCTAGAGTCTTCGCCCCACTGTTCGACTACGTGAGCCAAATGCTCTCCTGCTGAAATCGCATCATCTGCTTCAATTATCGTACTGCCACCTGTCAATTCAACATTCGATGGCTGAATATATTCTCCTGTTCTTGAGGAAAGAAGGTTTAGTTGCTGATCTATCCAGTTAGATTCTTCATCACTTATTTCAACACATATTGGATGCTCAAATAATGCTTCATCTTCCATCAACCACAATTCTACGATGCCAGTCGATAACTCTTCGACTTCTCTAGTAATGCTGTGTCTTGTCGTCGACTCAAAAGCAGAAAGGTCACAAGAGAGTAACATAGCGTGGTCTTCCATACGAACCTCATCTGCAATAGTGCGAATGAAATCCATCATTGCGGAATCATCATTACGGCTAGAAAGGTATTCTAGACCATCGACTGCAATAATTGCCTGTTTGTTAGCCCAGAGGAAATTAAGTATTTTATTACGCAAGATATCGAGGTCTGAGGATACAGCACCTTCGTCTTCGCTTTTACTAAGCCACAGGCAGGAACTTATCGGTATGTCATAATCTCTGTTAAGCGATGAAGGATGAGTTCTAGTGATGACTAAAATCGGCCTACCATGACCTGCTAGTGCACTTGATAATTCCACCACTAACCTCGAATCTTCGGAATCAAAAAGTAGTACATCTCCAAGATTCAATCTCCTAGTGTTGCCCTCGAGTTTTCTAAGTTGAGCTTGTGTTTTTTGTCGAATATATTCTGGGGCTTCAACTGTTGACTCTATTTCTGGAAGACGGTTATCTCTAACCCATCGACGTGACTGTAGTTTAACTTTATTCCACCACTGTTCATCCTCTTCTGACTGTTTTTGTTCTTGTGAATACACATTCGCATCGGGATATAATCTAATCACTTTTTCCAGTTCATCATCAGACAGTTCATGCAATGAGATAAGAGCATCAATTGCAGTTGCATCACTTTCAATCTCAAGTAATGCCTCAAGTCCTGTTTTAATGACATCAGATTCATGAATTGCAATCTTAGGCATTCCATCCTTGATTACGACTTGACTGATGCGTGGCATCAGTTCTTTCGGTTTACGCTCAACACGAATATGCCCTGACACTTCAAGCCTTGACATATCACCTGCCAGTTGCCGTAAAGCATCGTGTCCACCACGACGAACTTCAATGACAACACCCTGAGGTAATTCGACCATAGTTAGACCCCTATGAGTCAAGCCTTTGCAATAGTTCTTGAAAGGTGCGGATGAATTTCGGTAAAATGTAAGGTTTTGATACACAATAGAAAACACCATCATGTAATTGTAAAGTCTAATTGGTCTAGTTATTAGCGTACATCATGGCAGACGACGGAGCGCTCCCTAAGGGGTTACTACCGTTTCATCAATTACCGGTTTCAAAACCACAGCGCAACCAACTTTTGATTATGATTTCAGCGATAATGGTTCTTGGCATATTATCGATACTAGCATGGATTACTTTGGACTTACCAATGTGGTCTGTAGTTCTAGTTATAATTACAATAGGACTGACATCATCACTATTCTTACCGAGTCAATTAGCCATCCTCAATACACCTTTGGCTGTTAATTTGAATCATCCTTTCATCGATGACCAACCAATTGGTGTTGCAGAGGTATATATCGGACTTTCAGATGGGAAATGGGTTAAACCCAGCAGAGACAGATTGAAGTTAGCAAAAGATGAATTGTTAGGTGGCTATAATATTGTTGAAGATAATGAAAATTATACTCATATCGGGCATTTTAGCGATTCTAAAAATTATAAAAATCTACAGATGCAAGTCACACTCATCAACCAAGCCCTCTCACTACGTGATGCAGTAAATGAGGTGCAGGATAGCATAGAAGACGCTAGAACAAGAGAAAGTGTCGATAGTGGCTTACTAGACAGAGAATGGATGGAAGAGGAAGAAATTGAAATTTCAGGCCCGATTTCCAAGATAATTGGAAGAAGTGAATGAAAAATAGGTTTTCAGCCCTGCATATTCAAAGGCTTAATCGTTTTCGAAAGGTCGTGAATAGGCTATCAAACTGGAAGTCGAGACTTGACTCTCTTGATTCCAAGGAGCGTGAGACGCTGCTAGGAACTTCTCTTTCTAAGCTGTTTACCAAACTACCACTATGGATCTCGCATCCGGCTAATATTGGTGGTTTCTACGGAATATTGGTAGCGATTGCATTACTACTTCCATACCGTTTTGCGAGTGATGACTATTCCGGTTGGCTTAGTGATTGGGGCCTGCATTGCTGTCTTTTACTCGTGGCTTGTTTTTTCCTTGGAATATGTTCAACAATAATCGTTAGCATCACTGGAAGATTTCCAACCGCCCCGCCACGTGCGATACTGTATCCAATGCCATTTTTAGGCTTGGCATTATTAACCATAGATAGAACAGATATCATAGAAATACCGGCCATGATTTCATGGATTTTCATGCTTCTCCCAGGACCGATGTATGTCCATCTATCATGGGCACCAAGATGGCGCCTACTTTGTATGATTGAGGATGGGAAAAATCCTTTCGAAAATATGGAAGGCGAGGATAAAGATTATGATTCGTTTTCAGTTGATGAAGACAAAGAAGATACAGAACTTCTTTCTGTCGTAGATGATTTTGAATCCGAGTGATTGAATGTATATCTTTTCAACTGTGAGAAGATGCTCTCTACTTATTTTGTAGCCTGATGTAATTAACTTGACATACAGCGACCAACTTTCCATCTGTGTCATAGAGGTCAGCATGGGCCAGACACATCGTTCGTCCAATTCGTATAACATGTGCCTTACAGATTACATCAGTGTGGCAAGGTCGTAAAAAGCGAATATTGAAATCAGTAGTTGCCACATTTTCTTCGGCACCAATTTCGGTTAGTATCGACCAACAAGTCACAGTATCTGCGATAGTTCCTAGCATTCCACCATGAAATGTTTCGTAAATCCCATCCCATCGCAGATGACGGGGAACCGTTGCTTCACAAATGCCCTTTTCCAGTTTTAGAATCTTCATTTGCAGTGTTTCTACGATAGGTATCGATTGAATCCTTTTATCCAGTGCTAGAAGTTGTTGCTCGTCAAGTGTCTCACTGTCCATAAGAAACCCTCAGATTAGATTGAGCTTTGGACCAACTTTCTCGAATAGGCGAAGTACTTCGTCTAGATCTGTTCTGGTAAGTCCTGCAGACATTTGTGTTCGTATACGTGCTTTGTCTCTAGCCACCATTGGGAAAACAATAGCACCAGCCATCACACCTTCATCCCCTAAGGCCCGAGTCATAGCCTTGGCAACACTAGATTCGCCGCACATAACTGGAATAATTGGAGTAGTAGAAACGCCTGTATCAAATCCAAGACTTTGTAATTCTTTTCTGAAATAATTTGTATTCTCCCATAACTTTTGGTGATGTTCTGGCTCGTCCATTAGAACCTCCACTGCGGCTTTTTGTGCAGCAGCCACTCCCGGTGGTTGTGAACCAGACAATAGCCATGAGCGAGAGTGATTCAGAGCATATGTTCTAGTCATCTCACTACCTGCCAAAATACCACCTTGAACACCAAGTGCTTTCGAGAAGGACCCGACTTCGAAATCTACTTTCCCTTGAAGTTTGAAATGGTCTACAATCCCTGCTCCACCATCACCAAGTACGCCTTCGCCGTGACAGTCATCAACGTAAATCATAGCATCATATTCATCCGCCAACTTATGAATTTCATCAAGAGGCGCCATGTCACCATCCATCGAAAATACACCATCGGTAATAATCAATTTACGCTCACTATCCTTGTGTTGCTGTAAAACTGCTTCCAGTTCACCCATGTCATTATGAGCATAAACTCCACGACTTGCTTTTGTCAATCTAACTCCATCGATGATTGAGCCATGGTTTAACTGATCACTGATAATAACATCTTGCGGCCCTGAAACAAGTGTCGGAATGAGGCCAACATTAGCGGTGTAACCAGCAGAATAAATCAATGATGACTCTACTTTTTTGAATTCGGCGACTTTCTTCTCGGCTTCAAGATGAATGTCCATGGTGCCAGCGATAGCCCTAACACTGCCGCTACCCGAACCATATTTTTTGGTTGCTTCCACCATAGCGTCAATAACTTTAGGGTGGGTCGTCAAATTTAGATAATTATTTGCTGAAAGCATTATCGTAGGTTTACCTTCAATAGTACATCTTGGTTCGTTAGAACTTTCCAAAGTAGGAGGCTCCCACAATAATGATTGTGAAGATAATTGTTCATACCTTTCTTTCATCCATGACATATCACCAGGCATAGTCTCACCAAATCGATGGAAAAGGTGACACTTGAAGTGCTTTTGTATTGTTTCACTAAGATTGAATCCATGAAACTCAAAAAGGACTGGTGCTTCGGGTGCTTGTGCGGATAAGTGGAGTAGTCAGTAGCGGACTTGGGAGAGCGCATGTTTTCATGGCGCAAAAGCACTACCAAGAGCAATTCGTCAAACTGATGGGTAAAACTGTTTGGCCAGGAACACTAAATCTCAGCGTTTCGCAATCGAATCTAATCAATTACATCGCTTTGAGAATGAAATCTGGAATTGATACACTTGATGCAGATGAGCAGGACTTAGAAGATGCCAAACAAGTTTCACTTGAAAATATCGAAAGTCATCGAATTAGAGGATTTCTTAGAGACGGAATCTCTTTTGGAGGAGCAACTGCATTCAATGCTAAATTCATTGTAAAAGAAATTACAGTTGAATGTGCTGTTTTAATTCCAGATTTGACCAGACATTTCGATGTAGTCGAAGTAATATCACCAACATTTTTGAGAGAGCACATGAACCTCAAAGACGGCGATGAAGTCGAACTAGTGTTGGATTCTAACTAATCCCGATTGTGCCTAACAATTGGTAAACGACCGAGATATGCCCACTCGTGATAGAGCATACTTTTCATTTCCAATCGAGCCCCATTTTCCCATCTACTTCGCATGGTTCTCTCCAAAGCCAGTTCATTTGGTACTGCAGTGAATGTGAAGTCTGTGTTCTCTTCAGAAGGTATAGGGAATTTTTCCCATGACACGCCCCAGAGTACCAACCAGTCAGGAGGAGCCACTCCGAAGTCCACTGAAATTTCAGGTTTTGATATGGCATTCTTAATGTCATCCATGGTCAATTCACCTGTACTCAATTTGAATAGTGCCATCGCTGTACGACGTACTTGATTCCATAGGAATGCTTCACCTATTATCTCAAATCCAACTACACGCCCCTGAACTACCCAAGGAGTACAGGAGTAAATTTTCCTCATCGGATTTTTGCCTTCTTCCATTCTAGCAAAATTACGAGCATCATATATCCCAATAAACAAACTCAACCATTCCTCAAAAACTTCACCCGGATATTGCCATGATTCAATACCCTCCAACCGATATCTGTAAACTCGATGTTTAGCGATTCGTGGGTTCCATTCATCATCGACTTCATGGACATCTAAGAAAGCAATCTTATCCGACAAGTGGTCATCGATTGCTCTAATCATTTTACGTGGTGTTAAAGCCTCCCAAAGGGTTCTTTTTATCGTCACAACACCGCCATTCAATCTGACATTGACGCCAGCATCCGTGCGGCTTGATAGGACTAAATTATGCCCCTCTTGGTTCTGGTCAAGCCAATTTAATTGATTGAATGCTCGTATCAATTCGCCTTGAACCGTTTTTACATCAGGTTGGATTTGACTTCCATGGAAACTATCACCTAGATATCCAATACGAAATGCCAGACGAACGTTGTCGTTCGTCAAATCGACACCTCAGTCTTCGCTACCAAGTACTTCAATTGCTTCTTCGATACTAAAGCCTAGTCCGCCTACTGCCCAGAGAAGGGCTTGCTTCAACCAAGGTTGAACTGTTGATGCTTTTCTTGAAGGGTCCATAACTTCAATTGCATCGACAAGATTCCTACTTGCTTGATATAGAATGTCATCGACTGGAATATCTTCAATTTCTAGTTTCTTGGCATATCTTTGGAACTCTTTTACTGCGACAGGAACACGGCGGCATTCAAGTGCAAATGCTGCAAAGTCTGCGATGAATTCTACATTTTCTTCATCGAGTTGCATTGCTTTCTTGTAAGACATCATGATCTTACCACCTGGCACAACATCTTCTTGTTGTTCTGTATTTAGCATGTTTGCGAACTCCGCAAACGTGTGATGTACAATGGCCACATCCGAATGGGCTTTTGCTTTGGTTTCCAAATCGGCTACAGCGCCTGCTAGGTCGCCTCCTCTAAACAATTCAATCGCTGATGCTAATATCTCTTCACTCATAGTAAGTCCTCTATATTCAAGGGGAGAGGTTTCAGTTCTTGAAAGACTCGCTTGAAACGGTTCACTCTTGGTCTGAGTTTGCACCGGTGATTGAGTCCTTCAAATCACTCAGAAGATTGGATTGACTGTGCTTTTTATGCATTTCATTAAGCAACATCTTACAATTTTCCCAGTTTCTAATGGAGTAAAAACAATGCTTAGGATCTGGCCGGACTGTCTTGATAGTCCTTTGATAAGTCATCAATGCGAAGAATGAGCGTATAAGTGACTTACCCGCCTTTTCAGCAGCAGAATCATCCGCCCTCTCGGAAGAACCAGGCATCGAGACTGCCCCTCCTGCACCTAGAGTTTCATCAACGATTCCAACACCAGAGTCTGTTAAGATTGAGACTGTTGCAAAGCCACAAACTGTTCCAACCGGTGAACGGTCTACAATTACTTCAGAGATTCTATCGAATAAAATTCTCCTGTGTGCTCTAGATAGTAGGAAACTGTGTTCAAAAATCACTGCATCAGATGTAATTGCATAATGGAAACTGTTTTGATAATAAAATGTCAACATCCAAAATAGACCAGCATAGATAAATCCAAAGATTGTGAAACTATATCCAAATGGAATGAAATCCATGTCATTCTCCATTCCAAACAAATTGGACACAAAGCCAAGGAAATCATCGAACTGAATTATCACTGGAGTAACTGCAACCAAGAATAGCCACATTGTGACCCATCTCCCTGAGGTTGAAGTATTCATGAGTCTGTTCATCCAAGTTATGAAAAGCATCATGAAAACAAAACTGAAAGACATTTGGTCACTGGTCGTGAGGTCGATAAAGGCCCAAACCAAACCCATGAAACCTTCAGCATCATTGCCAAGAGACTCTACATGTCCAAACACTAAGTGGAGCATTAGAACGATACCACCAAGAATATACATTCCTAGGAAAGCAAAGATACTCGGCTTCTTTGTCAACAATATTTCTTCGCCTTCTATTAGACGAAATGTCTTAGCTAATTTTTCAGCATTTTTGACTTCTGATTCTTCAGCAGTTGTTTTCTCATCGGTTACTTCATCACTCATAGTAAGCCTCCTAATATCGCTTTAGTGACTTATCCATGATGAACCTTCCCCCTCCAAAATCGGAAAAATCAGTGAAGAAGACCCCATGAATGTTCGGCATTACCCCTTATCCAAGAGTAATCATCATGCGTACGAATACCAGTCTCATCGGTTATTTTCAGATATTTTGTCTCCAAGGGATACTCATTATAGGTAAAATGTGATGTTAAACCTCCTCGAGTTGGTTGTTCAAATGTCCAGTGCGCCCGATCAACAGCATCAACTCTTAGGGAAATACTAGTTCTGTCATTCCACATTTTCACATTGAAACTTGGCAGAGGAGCACCGGGATGATGTCCATGCTTGCCTTCTGATTTGTTAGAAATCTCTTTCTCTATTTGAACGTGAGTGAATTTTTCAGAACGATTGTTTTTCGCATCATGGAATAAGCCACCTTGTGAAAGACTAATGTGACTCAAATCACGTTTCTTCCACGGTCTGTTATCACGTGCAGTTATCGTGAAACTTAAATGAGGTAAAAACCAATCAATATAAGAACCGTCATCGAGGTGTAAAACACCCCAATACCACGGAACTGATGGAGCTTGAACACACACTTTTTGAAAATAGGCAGTCCCTTTGACACTCTTGTCATCTAAACTTCCTTCCACCTTACAACCATGTAATCTCAAGATGTCATAACCCATATTCATGGCATATGTTGCTGTAGCATGCCTCGCAGTCGACATGGCTTCATTCCAAGGAGTAATCTGAAATTTCATATTCTTAGGAACCATGTCTGGAATTGGTTGTTCATCGCTGGTTAAATTAAGCCAGAATTCTGACAAATCACTTTTCAGACCCATAGATAAATCATCCTCGAGAAGTGGAACTACCGCGCCTCCTCCACGGCCTGAGCCTTCTGTATTATTGGGCCACTTAGAATGTGTATCATCCATTGTAATAATCCGACATTTTCGCTTGATTAAGGGCTCATGCATTCGCTTACCATCATACCACCAAGCACAAACCATTCCATCTAAAGCAATACCACTCTCCTCGTCAAAACCAGGACGTCCCTTAGGCTCCCAAACAGTATCACTGACAGTCACTTTGGAATTATCTTTAGTCGACCATAATACCATGAGTTGCTTTCCACTTGGATTTCCATTCTCGTCATCGAGCATCAAAAGCCACCACCACCAATCCCATGTTAGATGATTCAACGGAGGCCTCTCTTGTAATTTCCACATACGTGAAAGGTCGCCAGTGAAAGACTCCATTTCTGAACTCATTCGATTTCCTTTCCTTTGAATAGTAAACCACCGATGAGCCATAGTCCTGCTGCTTGGACGATGAGTACCAAGCTCGCAATCAACATCGATAGGAAAGGACCTATGTTACCTAAGCCGGGTTTTGAACTGAAGTAACTAAGCGGAACAGCCCCTTCAATTGAACTACCAAATAAGCCGGTACCATCACCATCTCCTCCCCAAGTCCCCATTTGGACGAATAAATCTAAGTCTGGCCAAACAAGCATCGCTGCAGAGTCGATTATCGTCAATGACCATCCAATTACAGAAAACCTGAGTATAGAAGCATCAGGCATGCCCATTGAGAGTAATGCCATTCCAAGTTCCCATGCTGCGAATGGAATAGCAAGAATAACTCCATATCTCCACAGCACTCCAAAGAAACAGAATAACATCCCATACACTAGCGTCGCGAGCATCGCTGCAAACAAGACCGATAACCAAATACCAAACTCGGAGAATCTGAAAAATGAATCACTTGGGCCTGCCAAACCAGTCACTAGAGCAGAAATGAAAACCAATATCGCCAAATAGGGCCAAACAATTCCTAGGTAACCTAAGATTCGATAAAGGAATACTTCAGTTCTTGCTATTGGTTTAGATAACATGTAGTGCATTGTTCCTGATGACATTTCGTCTCGAATCAATCCAGTTGCCAAAAATAATGGAACAAATATCCCGATAATAAACACGAATCCTAGTTTACCAATAGCTAATATTGACGCTCTGTGAATCGCTTCTTTAGCATAAGCAGCATCATCGGGGTCCTCGTCAACAAAACTATCCGCATCAACTGTGAAACCACTTTCTTCCATCCCAACCCGAGGACCTTCAAGAACGATATCGCAAGGGATGCCATTATCATTGGAATCTTTCTGGGATTCGGTTCTATCCTCCCTATCACAATCACCGTCATCATCATGACCGACCGATATTGTTTGTCCCGCTCCAGGAGTGCTTTCCCAATCAAAATCATCTTCATCAATCCATTTTTCAGGTGGGTCTGGTTCTACTGGCGGGTCTAACAGGCCTGGATGAGAATCCTCTGAACGGGGGTCAGTCCCATACAATCGCTCTTGGCCGGTCGGATATCCATCACCATCCCAGTCATAGGAATCGCCATCATTATCGATTGACTCATATTCTTTCTGCATACCATCAACATAGAATAAAAGAAGTAGACTTATTATCAAAAATCCAGTTATTAAGACAACCCAAGTTGAGAGTTTAGTCCTATACTGGCGCATAGTGAACTCTGTTACTGCGGCAGCCTTACGGTCAAGCGCCCGGAATATTGTATCTGGTTTGGTTGCCATCACATTCGACCTCCGCCGGTCAGGTAGCCCAGTATAGATTCTAAATCATCATCTGGATTATCGATAGATTCTACTCGTTGTCCACTTTCAATAATCGCTTTAGGTAATTGTGAATGGAAGGAGCCTAGATTGTGAGTTTGAATAGACAGATTATCTCCTTTCGGGAAAAATATCCCATGAACAGAATCAATTTCGATTATACTCTTAGCCAATTGTTTAGGATTATTAGTACCTATATCGATACGATGAGGGATATTATCCAACTTTTCTCTAATAGCATGCAGGTTACCCAAAGCCAGTAGTCTGCCATAATGGAGGATTACAATTTGCTCTGTTATCCTTTCAATTTCATGCAAAATGTGGCTACTTACAATTACAGTTCGACCCATTCGACCTAGTTCTCTAATCACATTCATGATGGTGGTTCGGGCAAGAGGGTCACATCCCTGAAGAGGTTCGTCCAAAATTATCAGTTCGGGATCATTGACAAGAGCGTGAGCAATTTTGGTTCTTTGACGCATTCCTTTAGAGAATCGTCCTATCTGCTTGTGAGCAACATCCAAAAGCCCTACGAAGTCTAGAACACGGTCGGCTTCAATCTTTGCTTCGTCTCTGGTGAGTCCATTGAGCCTAGCAAATGTTGAGATGAAATCATGTGCAGTCATCCAATCATACATTTTCTCATGCTCTGGAACAAAACCGACTCTAGCATAAGGTGCAGGATTTTTCCACGGGTCTGTACCAAACAGTCTTACTTGTCCTGAACTAGGTTTTATTTTACCCATCAAGATTTTGAACAATGTTGATTTTCCAGCACCATTCATTCCTAGAATTCCCGTCACTCCACCACTCAATGCTAGCGTTATACCAGTCAAAGCATGAATTCTACCATAAGTCTTTGAGACATTTTCTAGAAGAATCACTGGGGCCTTTGCTTCAGGAACCCACTCCTTGGTTTGTGGAAGACCGCTTTGGTCAAAATCCGGCATCATTCTCTAGTCACCTCCATCGAAGAAACTCTAGAACTCAAAACATAGAGTGAAAGAGCATTCATAGCAACCAAAGAGGCGAGTGACCAAGTCCAAGAATACTGATCATAAGTCGGCTCTGTACCAATAAGAGCTTGCCCAACATGGGCTAAACAATCATACGGAGAGAGTAGATACAAGATTTCTCGGTCAAATAACTGAGAAACTATGATTGCTAATGTCTTACTACCAAGAACAATAGCGATCAATCCAATTCCAGGGAAAAACTTACCCTTAGATACACTGGAAAGTCCCAATCCGATACTTGTGTATGTGATTATCAGTAAAGTACCACCAGCAAATGCTGCCAGGAATAATGGGAATGTATCGATAATCCACGCCCAGCCTCGCCCCATACTGACTATCTCTGCAAAATAATACAAGAATAAGGTCAAAAGAACAATCATGGCTTGAATTATGGCAACTGAAAGATACTTCATCATAACATAATCAAAGCGATTTATTGGCCTCGAGAAATAGAGTGCTGAAGTCCCATGTAACCTATCCTCTGAAATAACTCCACCAACAAGAAGTGCAGCTACAATAGGGAAATAAAGAACGTTTCTAGGGAAGAAACCAAGGACATGCCCATAGAGATTGTCACGGTTAACACCCCAAACAGAGTGTAAATCTGCGCTTCCGATTAAGGCAGATAACAAAGTCAAACCGACATCTGCCAAAGATGCAATGAATACTACAACTAAGAAAAGTCGTGTCGGGATACTCCATGGCCTGTGTCCTTTTCTAAAAATACCTGCAACATGATGTCTTAAAATAGCCCAATTTCTCATCCATCTCGGATTTAGAGTACCATTCCAAGGTTGATAGACTTGCTCAAAAATAAATCCTGTAGTATCCTTAGACGGTGCTACTTGAGCAGTATTGACTTCATCCCCTTGAGAAGAACCCCAAGCAGCATCCATCCGACCCTGACCCTTTACGGGTGCCTGAGCATCATATGATACATCTAGAGAATCTAGTTCTATCGATATCGGTGCAGGGGCTTGAACTTCATCTTCAGAATCCATCATGAACCGCCTCCCATACTCTTTGGAGCATCGACCTGTCTGGCTTGAACAGGGCTTCTAAGTAGGTCCTCACTAGTCTTTACTTCATACCCAAGATTTTCCATTATTACCAAGAATAAATCTTCTAGAGATGCTTCATACTCATGCATTCTTCGAATTTGTGCTCCAGACTCTGCCGCACATTTCAATATCAGATTAGTAGTATCTTCACCCATGTGTTGAATTCTCATAATACGACCTTCTCGTCTAACTGTTAAACCGGCCTTGGTCATTAATTCTTCAAGTTTAGTAGCGCCACCCCAAACATGTATTTCGATTTCTCTATCGATATCCTTTAGGTCTTCTATGCGACCTTGAGCTGCAAGTTTTCCTTTGTGCAAAAGGACAATATTTTCACATACTCTCTCCACATCATCCATCAAGTGTGAAGCCATCAAAACAGAACGATTTCCTGTCTTAACTGTATTTTGGAGTGTCGTTATCATGAATTCCCTTGCTACTGCGTCAAGTCCATTGGATGGCTCATCAGCGATTATTAGTTCAGGGTCATGAATAATTGCACAAGCGAGTTTTGTCGCCTGCTTCATTCCTGTCGAAAAACTACCAATGTTTCGGTATCTTTGCTCTCCAAGACCCACATATTGTAATGCTTCATGCGCTCTTGACATAGCAACAACTGGATTCATACCCAGTAATTCACCTGAATATCTGACTTGATAAATGGCATCCATATCTGGGTTTAATGCTTCATATTCCGGCATATATCCGATACGAGAGCGAATTGCAGCACCTTCAGTACGAATGTCGTGTCCAAGGACTGTACCTTCACCTGATGTCGCTTGAATCAAGCCAAGAATTGTCTTTAGGAATGTCGATTTTCCTGCACCATTGGGTCCAAGAAGCCCTGTAGCACCTTTTTCCACCTTTAAATTGAGGCCTTCTAAGGCCATGTGAGGTCCGTAAGATTTACACAAATCTGTGGTATTTATGATATAATCATCAACCATATACTCACTCCCTTAAACTAGCGAGAATAGAGACGACTCTTCAACTATACCACTACATGGGTGGGGAATTATTCAGTTTTAATACCGTCTCGAGTCTTTATCGCTACCCCTTTTTGGAAGGTTGCTATTTCTTCGGGGGTGCACTGAGATACACCATGTCCAAGTAAATCCCCCTTGACATTAACAATCAAGCAAGTCTCATTGGGTCTTAACCAAGGGTCACAAGCAGTCACGAAGCCATGGAATACATTTCGACCTTGTCTAATGAAAGGTTCGGCATCACCATCAACGACAACCAGTGCTAAACCTTCTCCACTATATCCAAAAATTTCAGATTCGCTAAATCCAGTAGGTAGTTGCCTTCTTCTGTGACTATACAACTCTATAGCACCCTCATTATTGAGAGAAAGCCCTCCATCGCCAAGACGGAAACTTGCCAAATGCTTATCTGATGAACTGAGAACATTTTTGATTCGACCTTGACGATTTATTACAAACTTAGATTGACTAGTCATCTCATGAGATAGTTCACTTTGGACATTGAAAAATAATGCAAATTTATCAGCGGCTTTTCTTCTGCGTAATTGTAATTGTGAATTCTCAAAATCATTCGGGTCTATCGGAGTTTCACGGCATGATTGGTCAATGACATTCATTTCAATCAGCTTAGTTAGCGCGCGGTCCACCAATTGGTCACCTTTCAAGTCGAGAGTAATGATTCGTCTGTCGCTCATCGAGAAATTCTCTAGGTCATCTCTGATCAGAGATAAGTCAGGTCGAGTGCGCCATATCCAATCAGGCCCAACGATGTGAGTAAATGGGTTTACATCTTCCAATGAATACGGCATCAATCCGATAGGAGTCAAAATCATCACTTCGAGTCCTGGAGCATGATGAATAAGACGTGTCACAAGATTATCACATCTCTCTCTCCACGGCCCTGAACGTCCATGCAGAATCAGAACATCCGATGAACCAGAACCTTTTGGAGCCTGAGAATGCCACCTCGTGAACATCATGTGCCTCGCTGCAATAATGTGTGGCCTAGCGAGGGTATCCTTGCCGCCCCATGATTCTCCACCTTTACGAGGAGTGGTTTGTGATTTAACAATCCAGTCCCAACTTGATTCCCATGCCCCTTTCTCTGAACCCATTTCTTGCGATGCTAATTTCTCATCGAGTATCATTTCATCTTTCATCATCTTCGATACATGACCCATTGAGGGGTTGGTAATGAGCCACAAAAACGCCTCACGCAGGGCAGGATGTTGATGACTTCTTCTTTCTGCCATACGCCAAATTGTACCATCACGAACTGCTTGCTTACATCTTGCCAGTTCGGCTAAAGTGACTTCAAGATTATATTTAGAAAGTAATTTAGTTCTCTCTTTCCCATCCATTGCTCGTACTTCTTCAGGAGTGAGTGAGGCAATGCTTGGAGTGGTGACAGGCCAATCGACTAAGTTTGCGATTTTTTCTGTACCCCATGGAGTCAAAAGACGACCATCTCTGGCAAAAAGAGCATAGGCTGCTGAGTCAAATAAATCAGCACCAAGAGCAATCGACATTGGAAACAACATTGGATGACCACAACCAAACATGTGTACTGGCCTGTTTGCAGGAAGGTTTGGTAGTGAAGATAACATAATTTTAGCATATTCCTTGTAGCGATGTTGCTCCATAACTGGAACTATTCCACCGATAGGATGTACAGAAAAGTCAAATTTACCCATTTCTGTTGCTGATTTTCCCCTCAGTTCTTTGAATAGGCCACCTTGGATAGGACCATTTAGCATAGTATCCTTGGAAGTGTCAACGCTAATTTGTGCTCTTGCCAAAGTCTCATCAACTGCAGATTCAACTTCTGATTCCATCATGTCTGGGCGTGAAAATACATCGAGCATGGTAGCGATATCAACTCCTATTGACCGTTGGAATTCCACAATCTCCTCGACGCCGACTTCAACATCTCCATAAACATAAGATTGGAATGTCCCCGAATCTGTCATAATAACACCAGGATAATTTATCAATTCGTGAACTCCATCTTTTTGAGCCTTATTTCTAAGTTCTTCGTGCTTCCAAATGATGTAAGAATTGGTAATCAATGCGCCAATGCCGTATTTATCCCACATCTCTCTAGGTTCAATTGTCCTAATGTTGGGATTGATGACAGGGAGAAGAGCAGGTGTTTCTAGAATACCGTGTTCAGTATGTAAACGACCGATTCTAGCCCGACCATCTCTGTCGATAATTTCGAACTTCCCTCTATCTTGTTCCCTACAAGGCTTCGGGTCATCTCGAGTACCATCTCGCCATGCTGCCATAGATGTAGGGCCGCACATGACCTCCTTGAAACCATCCGTGAAAAATGTCGTAAATTCACATTAATCAACGAACTCTACTTTGCCATGAGCCAAAATAAACTCTCGTCCTAAATCATCGAAAGTATCGAGTAAAGCGCTGGAGAATTTTACTGATGAGATTTCATCATCAGACTCAAGATCTGACTTGACGCCCTCAAGAGTCCCCGGGGCTGCACCGCATGAAAGGCAAGCCCCAGTCAAATCGAGTACGATATTCAAAGTCTTATTTGAAGATTCAACTATTTCGTAAGAAGTCAATTCGATACCTCCGCCATGCCCGTCGAGTGCTGCTCTAACTTCGTTAAGTCGTGAAAGTAAAGCAGGAACTATGTCATCTGAATCTACTATTTTGAGCAAAGACAAACTTTGTAGTCTTTTCTCTTCCACTTCATCGGTGACATCTTCAATACGTTTCTTAGCCTCAATTTTCATTGATTCAAGTGCTTCAGCAGCATACTTGGACACCAAGTCATCATCGGACATGACCACTGCTCGACTGCGAAGAATTTGAACTCTTTTATCACGACTATCCGCTATTTTAGGTTGACCTAAAAAAGCAATACTGCATGACAGTTTTTTACACCACTTGATAAGGGAGAGGTGAGAGGTTAAATTGCAGGGGAGTCAAGATGGAAGTTTTGAAAATTAATGATTTGCATGTGTCTGTTGATGAGACTCCAATCATCAAGGGAATCTCTATCACCATCAACAAAGGGGAAATCCATGCTATAATGGGTCGCAACGGCGCAGGAAAATCAACTCTAGCAAATGTTGTCATGGGTCATCCGGCATATGAAATAACTTCAGGAGACATCGTATTTCTCGGTAAACCTTTAGATGATTACGAAGTATACGAAAGGGCTCGCTCTGGAATGTTCCTATCGTTCCAATATCCACCCTCAATACCAGGAGTACAAGTCGGGAATTTCCTGAAGAAATCTGTTGCTTCTGTTAGAGACCAACAACTCAAGGCAAGAGAATTCAGAAAAGAACTCAATGCTGCCATGGAGCAACTCGAAATGGATAAATCGTTCTTGTCTAGATATGTTAACGACGGTTTTAGCGGGGGAGAAAAAAAGCGCCTAGAAACTCTCCAAATGCTATTACTAAAGCCCCAATTGGCTCTTTTGGATGAAACCGATTCTGGCCTTGACATCGACGCTCTAAGAGTTGTCTCAAAGGGAATCAATGAAATCGCTAAAGATTCAGGTTGCCTTGTAATCACACACTATCAAAGATTGCTTGATCTTGTCAAGCCTGACTATGTACATGCAATGATAGACGGAAAAATAGTCATGACTGGAGGACCAGAACTCGCTCTGAAACTCGAAGAAAACGGATATGATTGGTTGGAGGCCTGAAAATGAGTGAACAAGCGCACGAAGCTGTAGGCGATTACCGCTATGGATTCCATGACCCCGAACAAGCGACAATAAGATTTGATAAAGGTCTGTCAGAGCAAGTAGTAAGAGATATTTCGGAATTAAAGAACGAGCCGGAATGGATGACCGAAATTAGAGTCAAGGCTTACCATCACTTCATTGAAAGACCTATGCCAAAATGGGGTAACTGCAACATGCTGGATAGCATCAATTTCGAGAATGTCACATACTTCTTACGCTCGTCCAACAAAACAGAGAAAGACTGGGATGATGTTCCAGAAGACATCAAAAATACATTCGAGAGATTGGGAATTCCTGAAGCAGAGCAAAAATGGCTCGGTGGAGTAACAGCTCAATATGAATCTGAAGCGGTATACCATTCGATTCGTGAAGATCTTGAACAGCAAGGAGTATTATTCTTCGATATGGACACTGGGTTGAAAGAACATCCTGAAATTGTCAAGAAATATTTCTGCAGTGTAGTCCCATACACGGATAACAAATTTGCTGCACTAAATACCGCTGTTTGGTCTGGTGGATCATTCATTTACGTACCAAAAAATGTCCATGTAGAAATGCCAGTTCAAGCATATTTTAGAATAAATGCAAAGAACATGGGTCAGTTTGAACGTACGCTCATTATCGCTGATGAAGGCAGTAGCATCCACTACGTTGAAGGTTGTACTGCTCCAACCTATTCGACGGATTCACTACACTCTGCAGTGGTAGAACTAATCGCCATGGATAATGCTAAGATTAGATATTCCACTGTTCAAAACTGGTCTGCCAATGTATACAATCTAGTCACAAAAAGAGGTATTGCACACGCTAATTCTGTAATCGAATGGGTAGATGGAAATATAGGATCCAAATTAACTATGAAATACCCATCTGTTATTCTCAAAGGCGAAGGCGCTCATGCCGAGGTTATCTCTGTCGCTTACGCTGGTGAAGGACAACACCAAGACGCTGGCGCAAAAGTACATCACTTGGCCCCTAGAACAACATCTAACATTCTGTCTAAATCGATTTCCAAGAATGGCGGTCGCTCCTCCTATCGAGGTATGCTACAAGTAACTCCAAAGGCTGAAGGATGCCGTTCAAAAATCGTTTGTGATGCATTGATGTTAGATGATTCTTCACGCTCCGATACTTACCCCACCATGGAAGTTGGAAATTCAACTGCCGACTTAGAACACGAAGCGAGTGTATCGAAAATATCTGGTGACCAATTGTTTTACTTAATGAGTCGAGGATTTAGTGAAGAAGAAGCAATGGGTATGATTGTTAATGGATTTTTCGAACCATTCACTAGAGAACTACCAATGGAATATGCGGTTGAACTAAACAAGTTGTTAGAACTGGAAATGGAGGGTTCGATTGGATGACATACCTCGATATGGAAATCCCGTCACGTTCATCTCATCTTTGGCGTTATACACCTTGGAAGCGTATTCACCCGTCTAAAGTTGACATTGTCCCAAGTTGTGAAACAATCATAATCAATCATGAAGGAGATTGTGAATTCAAAGAAAGTATACGTACTGTCAATGAATCAGATGATATTTCCCGTGTATTCTTACATGAATGCAATGATCAAATGAATATAGTAGAGATAGATGGCAAAGGACAGTTAGTCCATGTTAATCTCATTGCATCTGGCGAAAGTGTAGTTGGGCACATTGACTTTCAATGTAAAGGAGAGGCGACAATAATCATCCACCTTTCAGGCTCGGCTACTTGGACTGGCTTACACATCACTGGAAACCTCGAGAAAAATTCATCCATTGGCTATGCTTTTGTCAATGAACTAGATAGCAACTCAAAACTACTAAGATGCGAAGATTGGAACATCCAGCGTGATTCGAGACTGGAATATGGAGAACTTTCAATTGGAGGATTTAGAAATAAAACTGACATCCGTACCATATTGAGTGATTCAAATTCTTCACTAAAACAAGCTGTGGCGGTTTATGGAGTCGATTCAAGACATGATGACCACCACATGGAAATCAGCCACATGGTAAAGCATACCGATTCATCACTGATCATGAATGCAGCATGTGGAGGTAGAAGCCACTCAATTGGAACTGGACAATTATTCATTGCCAGGAATGCAAATAACTCTAATGCTGGCCAAGTATTCCACAATCTATTACTATCACAAGATGCTAGAGCAGATGCAATACCAGAACTAGAAGTCCTTTCCGATGATGTTAGTGCCGCACACGGTGCTGCAAGTGCGCCTATCGACAAAGAACAGTTACACTACCTATTATCTCGAGGATTATCACCTGAGCAATCTGAGGCACTTATCGTCGAAGGCTTCCTTGTCAATACTTTTTCATCTCTGAAAAACAAAATAATTTCTGATGATTTGAAAACAAGATTAAAAATTCACCTCGAATGTGGAATTATGAGGTGAAGGCATGAGAGAGCAATTTCCGATTCTTCAGCGCGAAGTCAATGGTTATCCATTGGTTTACCTTGATAATGCCGCAACAACTCAAAAGCCTCAAGTTGTAATCGATGCAATGAATCACTATTATAGCAATTCAAATGCGAATGTACACAGAGCAGTTCATACCTTAGCCGGTGAGGCAACAGATGGTTATGAGGCATGCCGAACTACTTTGAAAAAAAGATTCAATGCTGAAAAGGTAATCATCACAGGTGGAACAACGGAAGCGATAAATTTAGTCGCACATGCTTGGGGTAGGTCAAATCTATCACCGGGCGATGCAGTAGTATTGACTGAAATGGAGCATCACTCCGATATCGTACCATGGCAAATGCTCGCTAAAGAACTAGAAATTGAATTACGTTATGTCCCAGTTCGAGAAGATCTCACCTTGGACATGGAGATACTGGAAGCCTCTCTTGAAGGAGCAAAATTGGTCTGTGTAGTACATATTTCCAATGTTCTTGGAGTTTGTAATCCTGTCGAGAAAATAATATCACTAGCAAAACAAAACGGAGCAAAGGTTCTGTTAGATGCCGCACAGAGTGTTCCACACCAATCCGTTAACTTCCAGGAACTGGGTGCTGACTTCATGGCATTTTCAGCGCATAAAATGTGCGGACCAACAGGAATTGGAGCGCTATTAGTAGCAAGTGATGTATTCGAAGAAATGGAACCATTCATGGGTGGTGGCGATATGATAGAAACCGTTTCAATTCGCGGCTCAACATATCAAACCAATGAACATAAATTCGAAGCAGGAACACCAAAAATAGCAGAAGCAATCGGGTGGAATGCAGCATTGGAGTGGATGGATAATATCGATTTGGAATCAGAACACTCACGGCTATTGACACTGGCAAGATGGCTATCTAAGGAATTACGCTCGATGGGAATGACAGTTTACGGTCGTCATGATGATAATGACGCTGCAGTTGTATCATTCCTACATCCGACAATGAATAGTGAAGACTTAGCGCACTTACTCGATGCACGAGGCTATGCTGTAAGAACAGGCCATCATTGCGCTCAACCACTTTTGGAAAGATTGAAAATAACTGGAACAGTAAGAGCATCCTTGTATTTTTATAACTCAAAAGAAGAAGTAGAAAATTTTGTCAAGCAATTATCAGATATTCTGGAGAGGTTCGCTTGACTCAACTGATTACTCTTGATGAGTTAATCGAAGAATTTCAAGATATTGACGATAAAATGGAAAGACTCGAAATGGTTTTTGAGTTATCTGATGAAGTTGATTTCTTAGAAATTGATCATTGGACTAATTTGACTCGTGTTAGAGGTTGTCAATCTGAAGCCCACGTTTTAGTCTCCATCGAAGAAGATTTAGTGAAATTGAAAGCGGGCGCTGACTCCAAATTGGTTCAAGGCTTGATGGGTATATTGACAATCGCTCTCAGAGACATTAGCCCTTCTAAAGCCCTTGAATTAAAACCTGAATTTGTAGGGGAAATGGGTGTTCTAAGTTCATTATCTCCTAGTAGATCTAATGGCTTTCGCAATATGTTTGACAAAGTAATGAAAGAAATTAAAGAAAAAATGTAGGTGGAAAAATGGTTGATAAAGACGCTGTACTAGAAAAATTGGATGATGTCGAAGACCCTGAACTAGAACTTTCTATCGTTGAATTAGGATTGGTTTATGACGTTAGAATAGAAACCAAAGATGAAGGCCAACATGCTGAAATCGATATGACACTCACCAGCCCAGGATGCCCTGCGGCTGCAGAAATCATGGCAGCCACACATCGTGCAGCCCTAATGACCGAAGGAATTGATAGCGTTCATGTTAATCTTGTATGGACACCGAGATGGGACCCAAAGATTCACGCTAATGAAGACGCAAAAATGGACATGGGAATTTGGGATTAACGCTTAACCACAATGGTAAGTATGTCGCCATCCTTGAGTCGGTGTTCTAGTCCTACTCTCTGCCAATCGAACTTAGCACTAGGACCTTTGACTCTCCCATATCGGAATTTCCGATAGAAATCTCTGTGTAACTTATTACAAATATTACCTACTGTCGAATCATCTTTGACAATTAATGGCTCTTCCATATCTGCTTCTTGACCCTGAGGTTTCAAGTATACTCGCATGAAGCCTAAGTTGTCATAGATGAAATCTTTCAAATCGTCCAGACCAATGTCCTTGAAAGCGGAAATTCGCATGATTGGCCAATCTTCAGGAAGTGCTTTTGTAGCCCTAACCAATTCATCTTCTGTAGCAATATCGATTTTATTTATTGCAATAACTGCTTTTTCATAAATTCTATTTTCTGCTAAACAGTCGACAATTTGTTCAGCAGTTGTATCATTTCGTAAGGTGACAATAGCCGAAGTGAATCCAAATGAACGTATGATAGAACCAATTTCTTCATTGGTGAGATGGGTTTGCTCGACAGTAGTTCTAACATCGATTCCACCTCTTTCTGTTCGCTTGATAAAGACTGGAGGCTTGGTTTCATTTAGCCTCAAGCCAGCATTATGCAATTCACGATGAAGTACATTGAAGTGGGCGTCTTGGAAAGGGTCGACAATATACAAAACCATATCAGCACTACGAATGACATTGAGAATTTCTCGGCCACGACCCTTACCTTCTGCAGCACCTTTGATTAGACCGGGCAAATCTAAAATTTGTATTTTAGCACCCCTGTGCTCCATTACACCAGGAATACAGGTCAATGTGGTAAAAGCATATCCGGCTGCCTCAGAATGTGCATCTGTGACCTTAGAGATTAGAGTAGATTTACCAACAGAAGGGAAACCTACCAAAGCAACAGTAGCATCACCTGATTTTTTAATTTCGAATCCTTTTCCACCACCACTGGCTTTAGAGTGGGCATGGGCTCTCTCTTCCTTGATTTTCAGTTGAGCAATCTTCGCTTTTAGTTTACCAATGTGAGCGTTGGTAGCCTTGTTTTTTTGAGTCTTATCGATCTCGGCGCGAATCAAATCGATTTGCTCCTTGATTGTCGCCAAATAAAACCCTCTAACTGCGGCCAAATGATAGCCATTCTTCAATGCTACCGCTAAGGATTCAAAAATATATCAAATAATTAGGTGCGATTAACTCAAAGCACTCGGCCATTTGGCTATATCCATGGGAATAGAAAGTATTGTTCTGCTGGTAGAGCAGCCATGCCTTAATTCCTTGCTGGAACTCACTTGGGGACAACTTTACAGCGGAATGGAAAAGGGAGATTTCCGAGAATCAAGACCCATGGCCGATAATCGACTAGGTCGTTTATTCGATATTGATTGTGAAGCGGAAATACTGGACTGGATGGATTTAGTCGAATGTGAGCCCGAAAAGAATGTCAAATCATCACTTCAAAACATCAAAGATGGTTCTGAAGGATTGCTCAAGCTAATGCAATGGGCAAGTCCAGGACAATGGGAATCTTGGGAAGCTAGAACCTACCTTTACCTCGATGTTGCACTAGGTAGAGAAATTGCTAACAGAGATGACCTCTATTCACAATCTACGTGGAATGAAATTACCGAATCTCTTGCAGGAATTCCTGAAGAAGAGTTTGCTCAAAAAGTATGTCTCGACTGGATGGACCGGAGAAAGAAATTAGGAGAAACTCTTGATGAAACAAAAGACCCAAAGATAATTCCAACATATGAAGCCCATGATAGAACTTCACGTTTGCTAGTCTATGCATTAACACGATGGAATAACGAAAATGGCCTAATTGGAATTGTTGGAAGAGAACACATGGATGCTCAAAAATGGGGTCATGGAGACTTCAATATACGTAATATATTGAATTCATAGTTTCGACGGGTTCAAACAATAGTTATGTGACCGGCAAACAATGTCTGATGACAAGTCACCTGAAGATGGCGATGAAATTGTCGAAAATATCGATGATGAAATACCAACAGTCGATGAAAATGGAGAGACCATGGAAGTTGGTGTTGAAGAGGAATTAGACCCGCTTGAAGAAGCATTATCAAGAGCAGAAAAAGCGGAAAAGGAAATTGCTTACAAAGAAGCAGAAACACAAAATGTTCGCAAAAGAATGATGGCAGAAAAATCTGAACTCATTCAATATGGAAGCATGGGGCTTGCAAGAAAAATGCTCACTATCCTGTCGGATGTGGACAGAGCATTATCAACTATCGATGATGATGACCAATCACCTGTAGCCCAAGGTATAAGATTGCTAAGAAATAAAATGTGGCATGAGATTTCCGGAGAAGGAGTCACTGCCATAGAAGCAAAAGGAAAGCAATTCGACCCTGCAAAAATGGATGCAATCACAACTATTCCGGCATCAGAAAATTTTGCGAGTGGTTCTGTTGTTGATGTTCTCGAAGCTGGTTACATGTACAAACAAAGAGTTCTCATCGCTGCTAGAGTTGTAGTCGCATCAGACTAATCAGCCAGCATAAACGCCGGTTTGGAATGTCGATAATCGGTATAGAGCGTCTTTTTCGATAAGCCAATCTATAATTTCTGCAGGAAGAGTCGCAGATAATACTTCTCTAACTGCCTCAAAATCATCTACAGTTGAGAGCATTTTGATAGTTTGCCTAATTCGCCAGCCCTCAAAATTTTCTCGATTCTCTAGTTTAACGTCAATAACTGGCCAATTTGATGACCGATACAATTCAGCAGTATCTTCGTCAGAAGTGACTAAAGTACCTTCACCATGGAATTTTGATGCATGTTCAACCCAATTTGGTGGGTCATTGATATCATCGATTAAGACGATATTGACTTTGTTAGACCAAGCCTCTATCATTTCTTTTCTTTCTTCTCCAGTCCACGGATTACGTGGCTCCATTAGGCATGATGCAGAACCGATTGCGACTGTGACTGTGTCTCCCTCGACTGATAAATCTAAAGCCTTCTCGATGAGTAAGGCATGGCCATTGTGCAATGGTTGAAAACGTCCAAGCACAATATAATTCATTTCAAAACCTCAAAAAAAGGATTCAACATCAACATCTGGCAAATCTATGCCGTGGTCCTTGAAGCATGAAATCATTCTCTTACATCCTTCGACCATTTCTTCAACTGTAGTTTCCCCCATCGAGCCAACACGGAACATCTTACCTTTGAGATGGTCTTGTGCACCGATTACTTGCGTCTGATATTTGTTTTTTAGGTCTGTGCGCCAAGAATCATCCACTCCTTCGGGATACATGATAGCGGTAACTGTGCTACTACGCTGGAATGGGTCTGCTAATAATTCAAATCCTAAATGCGAAAATAAATTCTCGACACCTGTTGAAAGATGCTTACATCTGTCCCATCTACCTTCAAGAGTTTCTTGTTTCAGTGTATTGAGCGCACCGGCCCAACCCATCGCTAAGTTGATTGCCGGAGTCCAAGGAGTTTGGTCATCATCACCATTTTTCAGAGCAGAAATCAAATCGAGATAATATGATGGGCTACATTCTCCTTGCTCTTTGATCGCTTTACTTCTTTCAATGAAATGTGAGTTTATTGCGATTGCCGCTATCCCTGAGGGTCCAGCCGTACACTTTTGTGCACCGACAACAGCGGCTTCTGCACCCCACTGTTCCAAATGAACAGGTAATCCACCTATCGATGTAATTCCATCAAGAATAAACGGAGTATTATGGCGTTGACACATCTCTGCAATTGCTGGAGCGTCTTGAGTTATTCCCGAACTGGTTTCATTATGACAAATAACTAATGCTTCGTAACATTTTCGTTCTAGTTGTTGTTCCAGTTCGAATAAGTCAAACGCTCTACCCCATTCATATTTTATATGCTTGACATTACAAAACCTCGAGCAAATCTCAGCCACACGTTCGCCAAATTTACCGTTGGTCGGAACCAAAACTAGGTCATTTGTTCTAAACCGATTTGCGATAACCATCTCCATTGCAGCAGTACCACTACCTGATACTACAACCACTTTGTAGTCGTCATCTCCTGCCCATGATTGATTTTTCTTTTCTGGTTTCGATGGTGAGATATTGAAAGCATACCTCAATCCGGAATTCAAGTCAGCCATCACATCTCTAAATTCTGGACCTCTAGCCGTGATTGTAGGCGTACCCATGGCATCAAGGCATGGTTTACCCATTCTGACCGGCCCCGGAACAAGAAAGCAGTCTCCGTCATAAGGTGCCATTGTGTTACCGCAGTTGGACGCAGTTCTTCAAGACCTAGCATGACTGTGTATCAAGCGTTGGGCTGATAGAGGGCGAGCCTAACGGCACTACATGTTGCGGATCGGTTTGGCGATGCTACAGGGTGCGCGACATGAACATATTGAAGCTCTAATGCATGCATCGCTAGAAGTCGGCCTGCAAATTGAAATCGTTGAATTACGCAAGGCTGTACAAATCGATTCTAATATTTCAGCACTAATCCTCCCTGGTGGAGAATCAACTGCAATGCGTAAAGCAAGTCAAAGTGAATCACTACTTGGTGGCATATTTGATTGGATGGACAAATACCCGAATCGCCCGGTTTTAGGCACCTGTGCTGGAGCAATCCTTCTATCTAATCCAGGTGAAGAAAGAAAACCATACATCTCTGCAAAAATATCTCGTAATGCATGGGGTCGTCAAAGACAATCATTTGAAGCACCACTCGATGTATTGTTAGATACTCCAAAATCAATAGCAACCGAGGAATTAGAACTTCAACGGGACCATTTCAATCATAAACCATTGAAAATGTCTCATGAGGCTGCATCGACTAATCAAGAATTCTATCCTGGCGTATTTATTCGTGCCCCAAGATTCTTACCTGAATCGATAAACTGTACGACTGCTGTCACTTTAGAAAACGAAATTGTAGGTATACTCGATGGGGTAAAACTAGCGTTAACATTTCACCCAGAATTAACCTTAGACCGTCGATTTCATCGATGGCTAATTGTTAGTGCAAAGAAGAATTATTCCTGAATCATAGCGAGAGATTCAAACCATTGATGTAACACGGAGTATTGTTTGACATGTCCCGATCCCTAATTATGGCAACTGAAATCCCATCCGCTGAACAAGGCGAAGCTGAGGGTTGTATACAGTGCCAGAAGGGCAGTAAACTAGTATTATTTGTCACTGGAAAATGCCACTGGGGCTGCGATTACTGTCCACTATCAGATAATCGTCGAGAAAGTCCAGACATGTTTGCTAATGAGCGAAGATGCTCGTCTTGGGACGAGGTTATCGAAGAAGGCCATGCAATGAAGGCAACCGGTACAGGAATCACAGGTGGAGACCCAATGCTAGATTTAGAAAAATCTCTAGAGGCTGTGAAGCAATTGAAGGCTGCCTTTGGTCCGGAACATCACATTCATTTGTACACATCCATTCCATTCGACTACAAGCGTGCTATTGATTTTGGTGAGGCTGGACTTGATGAAATTAGATTCCACTTGCTAGACGGAACTGTTGACAAGTATCTCGAAGTAATGCAAGCATGCAAGGACGCAGGCATATTTGTCGGCGTAGAGTTACCATGTGAACCTGACAAGGAAGAACAATTATTCGCCCTGATTGAGCAACTTGATGATTCTCCGGTTGAATTTCTAAATCTAAATGAATTGGAGATAACTGTTGGAAATCAAGATAATATGGATGTTAGAGGATTTAACCTCAGTGGAGGAATCACAGCCGCAGCAGAAGGCTCTTTGGAATTGGGATTGAAAATCAAAGAAGCGTCGAAGTCACTTGATTTCCATTTGAAATTTTGCACTGCTAAATTCAAAGATGCTGGTCAATTGAGAGCAAGGTTCAAGAGAAGAGGTCAAGCAAACTTACGTCCATATGAGGTTTTGAGTGATGATGATACGATTATTTTTGGAGCGATTCCAACCAGTATTGAAGACGCTCAAGATGACTTGGAAGAATTGACAAAAGAACTTGGAATCGATGAAGGATGGATCCGTTTTGATGCCCCAAATCAGCGTATTGAGTTACCACTTTCCATCGCCGAGGAAATTGCGGAAGTACTAGAAGTACCTGTACAGTTAGTGGAAGTTCATCCTACCCATGACAGACTCGAAGTAGGAATTATTCATCTAAACTCTCATCGCTAAATACCAATTACTATTGATATCCCTCACAAGTTCTAACCATGAAGAACGATAAATTTGTTTTTCTTTGGTCGCAAATAGTAGAACTCGTCAAACTTGAATGTGAAGGCCTAAACATAATTCGCGAACAACCTGGTGATTTGCGTATTGAAACTTTAGAAGGGCGTCCCTTTGTGACAATTAGGATTCAACGTCGACATGTTGGAGTTTATTTATTACCCCTTTACTACCATCAACACCTGATTACCAAATATATTGATGAGTTACGGAAGGGTAAAACAACATTATATTTCACACAAAATACAGATGTTGATGAAGTGGAAATTCGGAATTTGATTCAGAATTGCCGAACAATGATTGGTAGATATTAATCACTCTTCTTCAGTCAAACCTTTGTCATTAGGCATTTTGAATTTAACTATGATAGCCGCAATTAATGCAACTGCACCAGCGACATAACATGAACCAACCATTCCTTCGATAAATGCTAGTTGGGCAGAATTGATTAGTTCACCGCCAACTGGATTACCTTGGGCTAATAATTCTCCACCAAGCCTAATTGCTGCTGGAAATGATGATGTAATTATTTCTTCAGAGTCTGATAAAGAAGATGGAACTGTGACTGCAGATTGGTAAATTTGATTGAGAACACTGCCTCCAATTGCAATTCCCAGTGCACCGCCGATTTCCCTACTTGCATCATTTGTTGCACTTCCTACTCCTGCTTTCTGCTCCGGTATGGAATCCATCACAGCCGTAGTCGAAGGCGCCATAGTAAGTCCCATACCCAATCCTAGTAAAGCAAATGTCAAAGCAATTTGATAATATGAAGTTTCAATCTCTACCAGTGTGAAAAGTAGTAGACCTACTGAAACCAAACAAAGTCCACTGGAGACTACATTCGCCCTACCAAACTTGGACACAAGTTTATCGCTATTTGCTGCAGCCGGCATTAGACCAAGCGGCAATGGGAAGAAGCGAATGGCTGCAGACAACGGAGAATGACCTCGGATTAATTGGAAATGTAGCATCTGCATGAACATGAATGAAAACATTACAAACATTGCTAGAGCGATGGCCAGCAATCCCAAAGTGAATTTTTTCTCACGGAAAAACTCCAATGGCAAAAGCGGAAATTCTGCTTTTCTCTGCCAATATACGAACAATGAACCTGATGTTACAGAAATGACAAATGCTCCAACTACCATAGGATCATCCCAACCTAAGCTTGGACCTTCAATTATCCCATACAGAAGTGAACCAAGGGCCATAACCGATAACAAAGCACCTGTCCAGTCTAGTGGCATCTGAGATTCATCTCTAGACTTTGGAACTAATATTGCTCCAGCGATTAATGCGAAAATTATGATTGGTACATTTATCAAAAATACCATCTGCCAGTCAAAGTTTTCAACGGCCCAACCTCCAACAAGTAAACCGATTGGTGCACCAACACCTGCCATAGCTGCCCAAATTCCAATCGCTTTACCACGTTCATGGGATGGAAATACGACCAAAACCACCGACAGTGTTGATGGCATAACTAGTGCTGCACCAAGACCCATCACTGCTCTTGCCGCAATGACTTGTTCCGCTGTTTCGGCAAATAGTGCAGTCCATGCTGATGCTCCAGCAACTGTCACCAAACCAATCTGTAAAGCGCCTTTACGACCGTATCTATCACCTAGAGCGCCCATTACTAGTAATGTACCACCAAATACTAATGCGTATGAATCAAGAATCCATTGTAGTTGACTGTTATCCGCTTTCAAGTCCTTTGAAAGTTCAGGTAATGCGACATTCAAAGTGACATTATTCAACATCACTATGATCAAACTCAGACTCATAACTCCAAGAATTAGCCATCGATTATCAGGGAAACTCGAGTTTTTGTCCATGAAACTGCTAAGTACCTGTGGTTATAACCTAAGTCCCGATACCCTTCCGTAATATGAGAAACATATTGAAAGACAGATATTGCAACATAAGTTCACAATGAATGTTAAGTATATGTTTTATAAAATAATAAAATAAGGTAGCCGCATGTTTAGCAAGACATTATCCAAGAAACTGATTTTTCAGGTAATTGCAATAGTTGCAATTCTTGCTCTACCATCTCTTCTTTACTCTGGTTCTTACATTATTGCAGATGCACCTGCCCCAAAAGAAGGAGTAGAAATGCCTCCGGAAAATCAGGAACAACTCAGCGAAGGTTTGCTATTCATCGTATTGGATGGGGGCAGAAGAGATATGATGAAAAATCCTGAATTAATGCCTAATTTAAATTCAATCACGGCAAATAATGGAACCTATCTTTCAGTATATACCAATCCTCTCACCATGACTGCTTCATGTGTCAAGGAAATGGCAACAGGAATTCCATCTAGACCTAACGAAGGATTGAGTAATTTCCATCCTGAGCACCCAGGTACACCCGATGGTTGGTCATTGGCGAGTTCATATGATGGAGATGAAGATGGAATTGCCGACAATGAATTTGCAATAGTTGGCGACTATGTATGGGGTGACCTATATGCCGATAATGATGATATCAATTTCATGAAGCATAGGCATGGGCATGCTGACTATATGCAAGGTGACACTGAATCCTTTGAAACACTGAATAGTTGGCTTGATGGAGAGATTCCTGCAAGTAATACTAAGGAAGATACAATATTTGAAAGAGCGCCCAATGTCATTGTAGCACACTTATCTGGACTGGACAGTACTGGACACAGATATGGCTCAAAGGATTCTACAGAGTATAAGGATAAACTAAAATGGTTAGATGATAATTTTGCTATAATTTTCGAGAAAGTTCGCTTAAAATATTCAAATTGGACTGTCGTTGTAACTTCAGACCACGGACTTACCGATACCGGCCAACACGGTTCACCAGACCCAATAATTAGGAAAGTTGGGGCTTGGGTTTGGGGGCCAAATATCAAGCAAGGATATGAAGTAGAGAAACAAATTGACCAAAGGGATATGTCTACTCTGCCATCATTGCTATTATCACTGCCATTACCACATGCCAACCATGGTAAATTCCCCCTCGATATGCTAAATATTAGTCAAGAACACCGGCAAGAGTTAGAACAATGGAATTGGAATGCCACAGTTCAAAGAAATGATTGGATGGAAGAAAATGGTCACCCATATGTCGAAGGATTAAGTTCTGAAGTTATAGAATGGGACGAAATTTCACCTGAAGAAATGGGAATAAGAAATTCCGACTTACTACTTTCAGGCTTATTTTTCATACTAATTTGTGCCTCAGTGATGTTTTTAATGAATAAAAATGGATTTACTAATAAAGCGACCTTTACCAGTGGTGGAGTTCTAACATTAATTTTTGCAATAGTGTCTTTTATTGCCGCCAATAGGCCAGATCTAGTAGCCATTTTTTATCCGATAGGGAATATTGCACCTTATTCTGTAGCAGTTTTGTCACTATTTTTACTGTCGACAAAATCTGAAAATAAGAAAATGATAAACACTGTAGTATGCTTATTATTTGCCAGTATTGTATTTATGCTTTCATATGTTGAAACAAGATTTTCAGCGCTTGGATTACTTCTACTATTGATGATTGGCATGCCGATTTTTAGAAGTATTGATGTCAAAGATAAATCCAGTCACCTCTTGAAAATATTCTACGTCATAGTCATGTTACCTACTATATTTCTCTCCCACCATCGTTCAATCGGATTCTCTCTACCAAGAAAGATGATATTCTTTACATTCGAACAGAGCCTTTTGTCAGTATTATTTGGAAGCGCGTTAATTTTGATATCTGTTTTAGTTTTTATCACTCGAAACCAGAAGATAAACGATAAGTCACATGTCACAATAATCGCTGCTATGTTTACTGCAATTCCTACGCTGATGTACTTTGAGAGCAATTTTATTGACTGGATATTACTGATTGGTTTGATAATTAGCGTGGCATATGCCACCTATTTGGCATATAATAAAAAGGATAATTCTCATGATTTTTTCCTCTACAGCTCTTTGTTTTGGCTAACGATGACTTGGGGCGGCTGGGCATGTGCTGCGACAATGATAATGTACGCAAGTATTGAATCGTTCTTAGGTAAGGAATTGAAATTCTTGACTGAAAAATACCAACAACTACATCGAGAAATTGCTAGAAATGTAGTTGTTGCTATGCTCCCGCTTGTAGTTTGGTTCACATGGTGGGCTGCACTTGGTCAAATCGAAGGATTTGGACATCCAAGAGACGTTGACCCAGGAAATATTTTCCTTAATGGAGGATACATTGGTGATAGATTCTCACCAAGTAATGCATGGGTTGGATTTATGGGGGCAGGGGCAACTGCTGCAATGTCAATGATGTGGTGGAGTTTGTTCAATAAAATGGGGTGGCCAGTACATTACGTAGCCCTATTGCTTGTGATTAGGGTTTCAATGATTAGTCTACAACTATCTGTTTCTCCAAACCTTCCAAGATTAATTTTCAAGATCTCTTGGGATATTATCTTCGCATTGGGATTGATCGGTTTGATGGGCCATGTCTTAATTTCCAATTACCTAGAAAACCGAAAGAAGCCAGAAGTTACCCAATCACTCTGATTCATCAGCTAATTGTTGTTGCACTTCGGATAACCTTGGCCCCGATACAACATAAAAAATTAGTAAAACGGCTGAGATAGAAAACAATATGAATTGGAGTTTAGAATCATCAATATCAACCGCATACAATGCTGAGCCTGACCAAGATAATAATACACCAAATAGAATTGCAAGACCTTGAATTACTGATACTTTCATAGGCAAACCACGCCTATTCTTTGGCAATTTTCTATCAGCAATCATCAAACCTCCTGAAATAAGCATGACAGGCAAAATCAAAAAGTCAAAAAATGGTTTCTCAATTGTTGAAGTACTGTGTCGTCCAAATCCATCAATTAACCCATCAGTTGTAACACCTGGTCCAAAACCTGAAAATGGTTGTAGCCAAATCAATGCTGCAGCAGTAATCAGTATCATTGCATTACCTGGAGAGGCAAGTCCGTGAAAATAGACTTTGTCTGATGCTTGTTCATATTGAAATCTAGCAAGTCTAAGCATACCTGTGACGATAACCCAGCCAGCTGCTACTGCTAAAGAAATAGTCCACATTGGAGAGGCTTCTCCCCAGCGGCCAAACATAACGAACATCAAAAGTGCTGGAGCAACACAGAATGAAACACAATCCGACATAACATCCAAGGTTCCACCGAGTAATTTTCTCTTTGAATATTTTCTAGCGATTGGTCCATCGATTATATCTCCAATAACTGAAAACATGATACAAGCCATTGCACCCCAGATATAATTATTCTTTATTCCCCCCTCAAAGACGGGATTCTGTAAGTCTTCTACGGCTAAAATTATGAACATTAATGCTGCTACTCCAAGTAAACCATTGCCCAAGGTAATAAAATCTGCAATCCCCATAAGTCTGTATGTAGTCCTCATTTTATCACCGCATCGAAGTTGCTTAACAACACTCGATAAATATTGATGGCACAGTCAATACACAAGAAGGTTTAGCCATCAATAATAAAAAACTAATCTATTAGCGACTTGTTATTCAACACCACCAATGCTTAATTCTAAATAACCAGCACTCTTAGCCGGTATATGCAAAAGAATGTCTTAATCGGTCTTCTACTGACATTGGTTTTACTTTCACCGCTAACCTCAGGTGCTGTCAAGGGTGGTGAAGATGTTAACCCCGACGAAAGCGATGTCCCATTCACAATTAATTCACGTGATAGCCCATCAGTTGATTCAAAATCTTGGTCACTAAGCATAACTATGAATGATGATGAATATCAAAATAACACTGTTTTTGAAATCACCACGCAAATTTGTCTAAATGATGGCGTATGTGACCCGCCTGAAGTTATGGATGCTGAAATTGATGGAGCATTGCATACTGTTTCAGTAACTCCGCCCAGCGACCATACCTACGTAAACTGGAGAGTCAAGGCTATTTATGAAAATGGAAACTCAACAAACTATCCTAATGGCGACTGGTACAAAACTTGGTCTTCATGCTGGTATAACGATGGTACCTTCGGAGGAATTGATTCTGAAACTGACGGATGTATCGGTGAAGAAGAAAGCACTCCCGGTTTTGGGATACTAGTTTCAGTAAGTGCAATTGGGCTTGCAGCTATTTCATTTAGAAAAAAGTGATCACCAAAAATAGTAAACCACCGGAATTGAAAGAACTGCCAATACAAATACTGGATAAAGATATTTTGACCACCACTTGTGCTCGATTCTTTCTCCGATAGCGTCACCAATACCGCCAAGCATCTCCTCAACAAGACCATCTGGTGAACTAACCATGATAGTGCCAATTATTCGATAGTATTGAATCATTCCCCGATGAAATCCAGATTCAAGTGTTCCGCGGTACCGTAAGAAATATCATCAACTGGGATATCGCATAACATGGATTGGTGGATATACTTGAGTATATTTTTGCTAATCTATGTGTTGATTATTGTAATTCTATCAACGAGATTCCCAGAGAAATATCTAAATTGGGATGAAATAGATTGTTCAAGTCAATCATTCCCTAATGACTTCACTTGGGGAGTTGCAACCGCTTCACATCAAATAGAAGGAAATAACAGGAATAATTGGACTGCTTTTGAGAATCAAAAAGGACTTGAGAAAAGTGCTGAGGCATGTGAGCATTGGATTCGATGGAAAGATGATTTTGATTTAATAGAACAGTTAGGGGTTGATTCATACCGTTTATCAATAGAATGGAGTCGAATTCAGCCAAATCAAGGCGAATGGAATCAAGACGCTTTAGACCAATATGAGGAAATGATTGATAATTTAATCAGTCGAAATATCAAACCAATGATTACACTACACCATTTCTCACATCCAATATGGTTCGAAGAAATGGGCGGTTTTTGCAATCGAGAAAATATCGATTTATGGATTGATTATTGTAAACGGATATTCGAGTCTCTAAACGGTAAGGTCAATGATTGGTGTACTGTAAATGAACCAGAAGTTTTCTCGATTATGGGGTATCATATGAAGATGTTTCCACCTGGCAGAAGTTCAGTTTTCAAAACAATTCGAGTTATGAAAAATATGATTTATGCTCATTCATCAGCATACTGGGCTTTGAAAAAAATAAATCCAGATGCGAGAATTGGATTGGCCAAAAATGTGACATTATTTGACCCTTTGAGGAGATGGAATTTACTGCATTGGATTACGACAATAGTTCTCAATTATATTTGGAATGGAGCAATAATATCGGGTCTGAAAAATGGAAGAATGTTTGGCTCAAAAATCGATTCAGCAAAAGGCTCCTATGATTTCATAGGCCTGAATTATTATACACATGTATTGACCAGTCCATTTCTTCCGCAAACAACTGAAATTGATTTACCAAGACGTAAGAATGAGATAATGACCGACTTTGGATATACTATGTATGCAGAAGGATTGGAACGAGCTGTAAAACTTCTTTCTAAACTAAATGTGCCAATAGAAATAACTGAAAATGGTGTTGCAGATTCTGATGATAGTCTCCGCCCTATGCACTTGAAAAGACATATTTGGCAAATATCGAAATTGATTTCTGAAGGTTATGATATACGCTCTTACTACCATTGGTCATTGATGGATAATTTCGAGTGGGCTGAAGGATATAAGCTCAGATTTGGATTATATCATGTGGATTACAAGACTCAAAATCGAACTCTAAAACAAAGTGGAGCAGACTACCACAAGATAATCGAATCAAATAAGAGAAGGGCTAATGTTGATAGTTAAGAATGATGAGTATTTGGACATCTTATGGCGCAATCTAATTCCGGTACTAAGAAAATATTCGTGACCGGAGTGAATGGACATATTGGAAATAATATTGTTCGCGATTTATTGGAACACGGGTATTCTGTCAAGGGCTCAGTTCGTTCTCTTGATGACCCAAAGAAAGTCGACCATGTCCGACAACATGCAATCGACCTTGATTGCCAAGATAGGCTAGAATTAGTTGAAGGTGACATTCTTGATGCAGATGGGTGGAGTGAAATGATATCGGGGTGTGATTCACTATTTCATACCGCTACGATTTACTCAAATACAGACGATGGACAACTGATCATTGATACTGCCATAAGTGGCACTGTACACATTCTAAGTGCAGCAAAGAGAGCCGGTATTAAGCGAGTAATCTACACTTCAAGTATTGCCGCTGTAGGAAATACCCCAAAAGGAAGAGAGAAGACTGAAGCAGACTGGCAAACCGAAAGAGACTCTCCTTACACCGTTGCTAAGACCGATTCTGAAAAGCGTGCTTGGGAACTAGCCGAAACACTTGACTTAGACTTACGAGTAATCAATCCTGGTGCTGTCCTTGGTGGTAGTTTCGTCAATCCCACTCCGAGTGTCGAATTTTTCCCAGACCTCATATCTGGAAAAATTCCAATGGCCCCCAAAATTCCAATACCTATTGTCCATGTAAAAGATGTAGCGAAAGCCCATAGAAGAGCATATGAAGTTGAAGAAGCAGAAGGTAGGTTTATTGTTGCACCTCACAAAAACATTACCTTTGCAGATGTTTGTAAAACTACCAGGAAATTATACCCTGATAGCAAAGCAGCAAAAATTGCAATTCCTCGAACTCTAATGTTTCTTGTCGTTTTTTTCGACTGGATTAGCGGCATGAAAAGTGGTAAAAGAATGATGACTAGAAAACGTGCTAAGGGATTATTCAAGGGAGATTCCAATCTCTCCTCTGACAAAGCTACAAGAGTTCTTGGTATCGAATGGGAGAGCCTAGAATCATGTATCAAGGACTCAGTTGAAGGTTTCAATTCATAACCAAATCTTGTGATAGAGAAGAATTTGATTCGTCTTTGCCCCACTTTTTCTTAAGGAATTTGAATAAGACTCTTGAAAATACCATCGAGCACATCAAGAAGACTATTGAAACCCAGAACGGCGTTTCATCACTGGTTGCTAAAAACCATGTTACAACCAATATGCCAGCACCATAAACCGCTCTAAAGGCTGAAAAAATCAAAAGAGAACGAACAACAGGATTTGATAAAACATCTTGAAACTTAGACATTCAAATCCCACTGAAAATTTCAATCCATTGCTGTTGCATTGTAAATTATCACTGGCGTAACAGGAACATCACGAGTTCCTGTTGCGACTTCTGAAATTTCAGTAATATGTTCACAACCATCGGTAACTACTCCAAATACGGTGTGAACTCCATCTAACCATGAAGGAGTACTATCTTCTGGTATGATGAAAAATTGAGAACCACCAGAATTGGGTGCTGAAGTTTTAGCCATCGAAATTGTGCAAGGTAAATGAGCCAAGCCATTGTAGGCTTCATCTGGTACATTCCAATATTCTTGACTTGGGCAGTCACTCTGGTTTACATTCATATCTCCGTTACAGACTCCAAACCAAGCAGATGCATAACCGCCTGTACCATCATGATTTTCGAAGTCGCCACCTTGTATCATAAAATCATCAATTACTCTATGGAAATGTGTCATGTTGTAGTTTCCAGCGAGCACATGTCCTCTGAAGTTATCAGAATGTGCAGGAGCTGCCGTGTGATTAAGCATGATAGTAATCGAATAATTTACGGTTGAATTGGCAAGACTTTCCCCTTGGAAAATATTCAATGTCACATTACTTGATTCCAAGTCAGAATTATATGTATCATCTAAATCCTCGATAATCGAAATAATCTCTTCCTCAGTGATGCACCCAGGCATCAAAACTATCAGTGCTATCATTAATATTTGTATACGCATACTCTCACTAAGTATGTCTAGATAGCGTACCCTTATCAATTAAATCATATAGTTAATTCATGAAAACTCAAGAAAATAAGCGGTATTAATCATTGCTGCAAAAGAAATCCATGCTATGTACGGCCACACGAGTTGTGACGCTGTTCGAGCTTTATTGTAAGTCATGTAGGCATAGATAATGGTAAAAATAATCATGAAAATTAGCATCAATAATGATCTTAGATACTCTTCAGAGTTAAAAACTTCAACCCATAATAGATTCAAAGCCAATTGAGCAAAAAAGAACATGAAAGCAACGTAAGGCATTTTTATCTCTGTCCTCTTTTCCCAAGCAGAGAATATGCTAATTGCAAGGCAAGTGTACAAAATGACCCATATTGGACCCACTATCCATCCAGGGGGTTGAAAAAAGGGTTCATATTCCGAAGTGAATGTCATTTGTTCGCCTAACATTTCGTTTAAGTATGTACTAATAAAACCCAGTTACAACCTTTAATTTCGTATCCATTTAAATTGAGCAATCTTGTGGAGCGAAAAAACATTCTATTATAACCAGTTCAAAATTATGTTGCAATTATGAGAAAATACCTTGTTTGCATGATGATGACTATACTTTTGGCTTCCAGCCTACCACTCAACACCAGTGCTGGACCAAATGACGACATACCTACAAACGCTGCTTCTACCGGAGTTCACAACACACTGGTAGATGCTCTAACACGTGCTGATTTAGTAACTACACTACAAGGCACTGGCCCATTCACTGTGTTTGCTCCAACAGACCAAGCATTTATTGATGCTAATATCGATGTAAACAATTTCAATACCGCTGAAGAAATTGCCACACTAACAGACATCCTACTTTATCACGTTGTTTCAGGAGAAGTACCTGCAAGTGCTGTAAGCGATGGTATGCTTGCAACAATGGTCAACGGCGACCAAATCAAATTCGGCGTAAATTCAGGAACTGTAACAGTTGGTACAGCCACAGTAACCGGCGCTGATGTTCAAGCCTCCAATGGTATAATCCATGTAATCGACAAGGTATTATTGCCGCCCGTAGATATCCCAGCAACGGCACAAACCACAGGAATTCATGATTCCTTAGTTGCTGCAGTTGTACAGGCAGATTTGCTGTCAACTCTACAAGGCGAAGGTCCGTTCACTGTCTTTGCTCCAACAGACCAAGCATTTACCGATGCAGGAATTAATCTAGCAGACTTAAACACAGTTGAAGGCAAAGCCATACTTTCCGATATTTTGCTTTACCACGTTGTATCTTCTCTTGTCCCAGCATCTGCAGTAACTGAATGTATGTCGGCTGATGCTGCTAACGGACAACCACTGTCCTTTACTGTAGGAAGCGGAGTTATGGTTAATGACGCAAATGTTGTTTCAACAGACGTGGTTGCGAGTAACGGACTTATACATGTGATAGATAAAGTTCTATCACCAACTGACACACCAAAGGATATTCCAAGAACTGCACAATGTACTGGGATTCATGATTCACTGGTTGCTGGCGTAATTCAAGCAGAACTCCTAGCTACGCTTCAAGGTGAAGGGCCATTTACATTATTCGCTCCAACCGACCAGGCTTTCGCTGATGCTGGAATTGATCTAACATCATTCGATACTACTGAGGGCAAAGCAATTCTATCTGACATTTTATTGTATCACGTAGTCTCCGGCGAAGTGCCGTCTTCTGCCGTAACAGAGTGCCTGTCTACTGACGCTGTAAACGGACAGCCGCTTTCATTCACTGTCGATAGCGGCGTCATGGTAAACGATGCAAGTGTCACAGTACCTGATGTGGCCACAAGTAACGGTGTCATACATGTAATTGACAAAGTACTATCCCCTACAGATGCTTACAATGATATTCCAAGAACTGCAGGATGCACAGGCATTCACAACTCATTAGTCTCCGCTGTAGTTCAAGCAGAACTCCTAACTACTCTTCAAGGCGAAGGACCATTTACATTATTCGCTCCAACCGACCAGGCTTTCGCTGATGCTGGAATTGACCTAGCATCACTAGATACCACTGAAGGTAAGGCAATTCTGTCTGACATTTTATTGTATCACGTAGTCTCTGGCGAAATACCTTCTTCTGCTGTAACAGAATGTCTGGCTGCTGACGCTGTTAATGGACAGCCACTCTCTTTCACTGTAGGTAGTGGAGTTATGGTAAATGATGCTAATGTTACAATTGCTGACGTTGCAACAAGTAACGGCGTAATACACGTGATTGACAAGGTTTTGACACCCTCAGATACCCCGAAAGACATCCCAAGAACTGCACAATGTACTGGAATTCACAACTCATTAGTTGCTGCTGTAGTACAAGCTGAACTTCTGACCACTCTTCAAGGCGAAGGACCATTTACATTATTCGCACCAACCGACCAAGCATTCGCTGATGCTGGAATTGACCTAGCGGCATTAGATACCGTTGAAGGGAAAGCAACTCTCTCTGAGATATTACTTTCTCACGTGGTCTCTGGTGAAGTTGCTTCATCTAGCGTAACCGAGTGTATGTCTGCTGATACTGTAAATGCCAAGAAATTATCCTTTACTGTCGATAGCAACGGAGTGATGGTAAATGGTGCTAATGTCACACTGGCTGATGTAGCAACAAGTAATGGAGTAATACATGTTATTGACAAGGTACTATCTCCTACTGATACGCCCAATGATGTACCACGTACTGCTCAATGTACGGGAGTACACGATTCGCTGGTCGCTGCAGTAATACAGGCAGAGTTGCTAACAACCCTACAAGGTGAAGGACCATTCACTGTCTTTGCTCCAACTGACCAAGCATTTGCTGATGCTGGAATTGATTTAGCAACATTTGATTCACCTGAGAATAAATCTATTCTGGCTGACATTTTACTACACCATGTCTACATCGGTGCAGTATGGGGTGCTGAAATAACAGATGGAATGATGATGTCAATGGCAAACGGAGATAATATCACACTAAATCTAATGGACGGAAATGTCATGATTGGTGATGCAAAGGTCACCACTGCGGATGTAAGAGTCTCCAATGGAGTAATCCATGTAATCGACAAAGTGATTATGCCTCCATCAGATGTTGATGATTCTGCGGATGGAGCAGAGAGCACTTCTGATGATGATTCTGGAAGTCTTATTTGGATAATTTTGGGCATACTAGTTGTTATTGGTGGAGGGGTTGGAACTGTATTGTTTTTGAGAAGTAGAAACTCTGACGCAGATGTGTCGAAAGATTTCGCATTGGGTGGATTGCTAAATCAATTACAGCCTGTCGAGCCTTCAGCATATGCCTCTCAATCTGTTCAACAAACTCAACCAATTCAACAACAAGTTCAAGCAACTCAGCCTGTTCAAGTTGTAGAAGTAATT
>Ga0257126_1000311_pt1 | contig 40756 bp, 38 predicted proteins | sample SI060_120mmetaG_FD_190151 | JGI IMG/M metagenome (GOLD analysis project Ga0257126, IMG submission 190151) | Marine microbial communities from Saanich Inlet, British Columbia, Canada - SI060_120m | ecosystem: Environmental > Aquatic > Marine > Inlet | place: Canada: British Columbia | collected... | reverse complement strand
ATCCCATGCACTATCATCATCATGTTTTTCAGAACTTATTATAATAAATAAGAGTATTACTACTTTTAGTTTTTCACTGTACAATTCTTCAGTTATACTACCATTACTTAGTTGTGGTACTAACGTTTGTCTAAAAGCTTGATAAAGTTCAGCAAATTTTGGTTGACCTACACTAGCATTAGTTGTATCTATTATTTCGTTAAATTTTTTTACAGTATCATCATTTAAATTCATATTACGTAAAGAGGTATTTGATTCTTCATCAAGAAGTTTATTATCACTAAAATAGGAATAAAACTTTTCATATTCTTTATCATTTTCATTACTAAAATATTCTCTACCATCAGAATCGAGATTGCTAGCAAAACCAATTACACTTATTCCTTCGGTTGTTTGACCTGCGGTTGTTGGTGGGGGGGACGAAGAAGAATTGCCGCCAAAAAGGGGTATAAAAAAAATTAAAGCAAAAAGTAGAATAACTACGCCTAGTGCAATTTTTATATATAAATTCATAGTATATATTTATATAAGATTTTTATATATAAATTCATAGTATATATTGTCTAAATTTATAAGTATCCATTATTAATTTAATAATTGAAATTATTATATATTTATATCAATTTTTTATTTAAGTCTATTAAGGTGCTAAAGTTGTTGGTGCTAAAGTTGTTGGTGCTAAAGTTGTTGGTGCTAAAGTTGTTGGTGCTAAAGTTGTTGGTGCTAAAGTTGTTGGTGCTAAAGTTGTTGTTGGTGATCCTGTTGTTGTTGGTATTCCTGTTATTTGTATTAATTTATAACTTGTACATGTTTTACAATATGTTTTATTCAAAAACGAATACTCACAATGTTCTGCGATGTCTGTCTCTCCTTTACACTCTTCGTGACCTTTAAATGAAATCCCAGATTCGGTTTTACTTGCATCTTTGAAAGAATCTAACAACCACGATGCATTATCCCCAATTGTTTCAAGTTTAGGGTACTCACCTTTAATAGTTAGGGTCCCTTTAAATTGAAAAAATGCATGTAACCCAATATGTTTTAAATTTGGTAATCCGTTAAATGTTACATCTCCATCATAATGTGCAAATTCTTCGTCTGGTATACATGTAATTTTATCATTATCATCTTTATTTTTACTAATATATGTTTCCTTAGATAGAGGAATCTCACTTATTCCACATACTAATATGCGTTTGTCCTTGTCTTTTACGCGAGTGCATCCTTTGTATTTTGGGAAATTGCCTATAATTTTAAGTGTTCCGCTAAATAATTCAAATGCATATGGATGAATTTGTGTTAAGTTTATTAATTCATTTAATTCGATAACAGAATTCTTATCGCCTGCATCTATAAAGGCATTTTCATTAATTGTTTCAAGATTAGGGCAACTACTTTTAAAAATAATATTTCCTTTATATGATTGAAATGAATATGAATCAATGTGTTTTAAGTTTCTTAGTTCTTGTAAATTTATAATAGAATTTATATTGCCCGTCTGTCTAAAGGCACGATCACTTATTGTTTCAAGATTGGGATAGCTACCAGTAAAATTGAAATTCCCTTTAAAGTTATCAAATGCTTTAGAATTAATATTTGTAAGAGATTCTAATCCAGTGAATTCAATTTTAGAGTTAGCATTCATACAATTCTGGAAGGCCATACTACCAATTGTCTCAAGTAAAGGGTATTTTCCAGTAAAGATTACCGTCCCTTTAAAATCATGAAAAGTATCATTTCCAATATGTTTTAAAGAGTTGCAATCTTTAAAAGTGACGGTAGATTTATTATTATTAACATTTTGAAAGCAACCAGGATTACCTACAGGATTACCTATTATCTCAAGTAAATTACTATCACAAGTAAAGGTAAGTACTCCACCGAAGGACATGAATGCATATTCATGAATAATCTTCAATGATTCTAATCTACTTAATTTAATGACAGACTCAGTATTGGTCTCTTCGGGAAGGGACTCAGCATTCGTGGTTGGATAAAATGCATTTCTACCAATCGTCTCAAGTTTGGTGCACTCTCCAGTTAATATAATCTTTCCAAGGTTACCATAAAAAGCAAAATCCCTAATCGTTTTTAAGGAGTTTAATCCTGTCAATGTAATTTTATATTCACCATCCGGTAAACTAGGTTGCTGCCGAATATTATGAAATGCATTTATACCAATCGTCTCAAGTTTGTTACACTCTCCAGTTAATATAATCTTTCCATTAATGTATTCAAAGGCATAGTCTCCAATAATTTTTAAGGAGTTCAGTCCAGTTAGTTCGATAACAGATTCGGTATTGCCTGCTAATTTGAATGCATAAGTATCAATGATCTCAAGTAAAAGATAATCACCTTTAATATTAAGATTTCCATTAAAATTATAAAAAGCATTCTTCCCAATTCTTTTTAAAAATGGCATTTTTTCTAATGTTACGTTTCCTTTATAGTTAGCGAATTCATTATCAGGAATATATGTTACATTTTTGTATGCACGTGGTCCAGCTTTATATAGTTCTTTAGTCAAAGCTAGTGGTTTAGTTGTTGTTGGTGATCCTGTTGTTGTTGAAGATCCTAAACTAGATACGACTATATAAATAATAATAGCTAAAATAAATATTCCAATAGCAATATTATAATATATTTTCATTATATTATAATAGTATATATTTTATAAATTTTTTTTATAATGTAATATATAAGCTCTATTTTTATAAGTCTCTATATTATGTATTTCTGATACACTAGAATCATTAAATAAATACCATTTATTATTTTTATTACCAAAATATATATAATGACCCCCTCCTAAAGATCCTGAATGTAATATACCGCCTTTTAATTTATATCCATGTCTCCAGTGTAATGGTATATCCATATCAGAATTATTTTTCATCAAGTTATTATTAAATCTTTTTAATACAATAATTAAATCATTTGGCCATTTTTTAGTTGTAATTTTTTTTCTTCCAGGTGTTTTATCATTACATTTTTCACACATATACATATTTTCATCTACTAATTTAAATACTTTTTTATATTCCTGATATGAATCATTTAAATTATTTGTAATATCAAGATTTAAAAATAATTCATTTTCTTCATGTTCACTTTCAGTTAAACACTGTCTTAATTTACATTTAAAGTTTACATTAAATATCATCCCAAAAATATCATAAATATCTTTTTTATTATATTTTTTTAAATCTTCATCAATAACATCAAATAGATAAATTAAAAATTCATGACTATCCTGTTGTCCAAAACCACCAAACATTTTTTTTCTTTTTCCTACAATATTTTTAATATCTTTTGGGTCAGCATAATTATTTGAATTATCATAATTTAAAATAAAGTTACTTATTTTAGTTAAATTTTCACTAATATGTTTATTCTTTTTTATCATATTTTTAAAATTTTCACAATTCATTAGTAATTGTATACCAGAGTTCATATAACATGTATTTCCTAAATTTTGTAATCCTATCATATTATTATAATATATATATATATATATTATGCTTTTAATATATATATTATGCTTTTAATATATATATTATATCAAATAAATAGATAAAAATTGATATAAATATGTAATAAATAAAGTTATTAATTATATAATGGAAATTAATTTTAAGCTTATTCCTCATCAAAGTAATCCTAATTATATTTATACAATTAATTTTGATAAAACGGAAATTATATTTAAAGATATTATTAAAAATTTTATTCATAAAGGATATTTACTAACATATTTATCTGATACTAAATTTATATCTAACGGAAAACAATTTAATAATATGAATGATAAGATTACAACTGATAATACAACTTTTTATATATTTACAAATAGTGATATTGTAAAAGATAACTTAAAAGAAACTATATATAAAAATATTCCTCAAAATATTATTAATGATGAACCATTAGAAGATACAACAGAAATTACAATTGATGCCGTTGATCAAGATGATATTAATACTATAAATGATGATATAAAAGATACTTTAACACCTGAATTACTAGATCTATTACATCTATGTGTTCAAAAACCAGAACTTTTAAATAAAGTTAATTCTTATTTACAATCTGGTAATATTGAAACACCAATTGAATTAGAAGATATTAATGATGATGAATTTATATATAATGATGATTTTAATTATATTAATACACATTTTTCTCAATATCAATGGGATAATCACTTGATCAAAAATGTATTAAATAAATATAAAGGTCATCTAAATTTATCAATCAGATATTTGATTAATACCATTATTTTATCTACAGATCAATAAAAATTGAAAATTATATTATTATTATAGTTTAAATAATATAATTTTTAATGTCTACCTCCGACATGATTGAACATAATGATTCTCTTTGCTGTATCTGTATGGCAACTGAAGGATCTCCATCAAATTTCTCTTATTGGGAGTGCAACCAACACGCTGAGAATATCTGTACTAGTTGTAGAGATCAAATTCTTTCACAAGGAAGAAATTCTGCAAACTGTCCTATATGCAGATCTGTTCCTATATGGAACAATATATGTAGAAAAAACTCACAATGTTATATTGATCTTGCTGTAAATAGAGGTTACGTTATTTCTTCTAATCTAGAAATTATTATTATTAATTACATAAATACACACACTGATGAATAAATAGGTCACCATTAAACGTTTAATAATATACTAGTCCGGCTCATCCTGATACGGAATTTTAAATTTTCATAAAAATTGAAATTATTATTTTATTTATATTTATATTAATCTAATAATGTCTAATAACAAGACGCGTGTACATAAAAAATTCACTTACAATCCAGCACACAAGGCTAAAGGATTGACTAATGTACGTGTTAAATCACGTGCGCCCCGCTCGAAAGATGATAAAGGTAATTGGGAATTTAGTTTTTTCCAAAGAGGAAAAAATCAAGCAAATGAACAAAAAATAAAAGCAGATTGTCCTACAGGTTCTTTTGATCATTCAAAAATTCCTGAACTAATGAATCCACAGTTATCTCTTATTGATATATTAAAAGGTAAATTAGAAAGAAAAGAACATTTGTCAAAAGCAGATATAATTCGCATTGAAAATCATTTGAGCAAAGAAAAACATTCTATTAAACGTGATATTGAAAAAATTAAAAAGAATGGTTTGAATGCAGATGTAGAAACATCCGAAGGTCGTATTAGAAAACTATTTTTAGCACTAGACCATTATATTAAAATTAATGATAATTATATGATATATTATGTTTCTCAGAAACTGTCTGAATTTGATATTCCAGAACATCTTATGCGAATGAATAAATCAAAATATGATAAAATGACATCAGTTATTAGTAAATTAGATACAATAAAAATTCAATTTACTAAATTTCATAGCAATATGCCTCCTTTGAATGTTAGAGGATTTAAAGATCTTGATCCTTGGCAAAAAGATGTTATCCGTAATATTGATGCAAAGAAAAGTACAATCTTGCAAGCACCAACATCTGCAGGTAAATCTATTCTTACTGGTTACATTTATCTAGAAGATGGTATTAAAGCAATCGTTGTTGTACCAACAGACATTTTAGCATGGCAAAGCGCCTCTTTAATTGGTAAAATTACTGGTAAAGATATTCCTATCTTAACAAAAACATTTAAATCAATTCCACGACGTGATGAAATGATCGAAAAAATTAAACATATGGGAATTGTTGTTGGAACACCAACTGAAATAGTTGATTATATGCCATTTATTTCAGATATTAAATTTGATTGGCTTGTTATTGACGAAATTCATATGATGGGAAAAGAAAATTGCTGTGAAATGGAAACAATTGCACAATACTATTGTGATATTCCAACACTTGCACTATCCGCAACAATTGGAAACGCTGAAGAATTACGTTCATGGTTTCATAAAACAGGAAATACAAATATGGAAATTATTAAATGTAATAAACGATTTTTTAATCTCGAAAGATTTTATTATAATGATGAAAAAACATCTCTGGAAAGAATTCATCCATTGTCTATGGTTACTATTGATGATTTCAAAGATAGATCAATTCTAAAAAAGTCACTTAATCCAACACCTCCAGATGTATGGGATTTGGCAGAAAAAATATCTAGTGTGTTTGATCTAGGTGTTATATCTCCTTATAACTTTTTTAGTAAAGAAGAACGTATTCATCTTGATAAAACATATATTTATATCCAAAAGCTACTTGAATTTATGATTGAAAAATTAGAAACAGATGAAGATAAAATCCAATCTATTTTAGATATGTATTGTCATGATGAATTGGAAGAACATGAAATAAATTATGTTAATATGGCTTTACACTTGAAGCAAGAAAATAAAATACCAGCATTAATATTTATTACGAACTCTCATGAATGTTTAACTGTAGTTAGAGATTTTAGTGATAAAGTTAAAGAAATGGAAACCGAAAAGTATCCAAAACTTTATAAATCAAGAATGAAAGATGCAAAACGTTCAACCGCAACTGACAAGAAACTTGAAAAGATGACTATTGGAGGTAAAAAAGTTTCTGGTATGGGAGAAAAACGTCTTCATAAAGAAATGATGAAAGGAACTTTTGAACAAATGGAAAGTGAGCAATCTGAAATTTCTATTCTTGAACCACATAAAGATTTTAATTTTAATAAGAATCAGTATTTTTCACAACATGTTATTGAAGAATGGGCTAATCAATTAAAAAAATATTTTCCACAGTGTGGTTCTGATTATCACTACCTTATTGATCTTCTCTGGCGTGGCGTAGGAGTATATGTAAAAGGTCTTCCTGATCCTTATCTAAGAATTGTTCAAAATCTTGCATGTGGTGGAAAACTCGGTATTGTATTTAGTGATGATTCTCTTGTGTTTGGTGTATCGATGCCATTTCGTACAGCTGTAATTACTAATGATCTTGCAATTGATAGTATGCTATATCATCAAATGGCTGGACGTGCAGGACGTCGTGGGCTAGATGATAGAGGTAATGTTATATTTATTGGAAGTTCAGGAAAACGAATTAAAGAATTATCTGTTAGTGTTATTCCCGATGTTATTGGTCATGATACAATGTGGTATGGTTCACCGATTGCTGAAAAACTATCTGAATCAACTAAATGGTCAAGAATAATGACAAATTATCTTTCAAAAGATAATACAGAAGAAGATATTACAGATTTTTATGAAGGTATTATTGAAAATATCTCAGAAGGCGGAGGCTGGGATTATACAAACACTGATAATAAAAATATGTTACATCTAATGTGGCAATTTAGAGAAACAGAAGATTGTTATCGTATTCCATTTATTATTAATTTTATTAGAAAAATATTTCACAGTTGTAATCCTTCTAATGAAGCGACTCAGATAGAGTTTGCAAAATTTATATCACAATACATCTGTTATGAAGAAGTTTCAGAAGATAGTCCTTATATTTTATCAACAGTAGAATGTTCAAAGAAATATAATATTCATGAACATCTTGAAACAATTGCACTTGAAGTTCCTACACTTGTTGATAGTAAAGTATATGAATGTATTAGGATGAATAGTATTATGAAACTTGATAGTAAACAAGTACATATGCTACGCGAACGTCTTCTTGAATTTGGTAACCAAGTTCGTATCATTCAACATTATTTCTACCATTCAAATGAAGTTAATATTACTCGAATGGTCGGTAAATTACTTACACGTATATGGTGGATTTATCATATGAGTTCACCGATCATGTATTAATTTTTTATTTAATCTATTTATTTATCTAAACTACTTATAATATGAATATATATGGATTAGTAGGATATACATTACTTGAAAAAGATAATAAAAATATTTTAATATTTGCTGATATTCATGATGGTGTAACTTATTGTAATAATTCAGAAGGAATATCAGATTGGCTTAAAGGGAGAATTAATAACAATCAAATATTAGTTGAAGAAGTTCAATTAAAAAATGTTAATTTAAAAGATTTATGGCCAAATTCAAAACATACACAAGAATTAAAATCTTTAGTTAAAAATTATAATTCTAATGTTGATGCCGTTGATATAAGACCAATACTTATACCTTTTTCATGGGAATTATTAGACAAGTATCCAAAATTAGGTAACATATCTATAAGAAATTATCTTCTATTTTTAGATAATTTTTTTGAAGGAAAAGGAGTATTATATAATACAATTATATCAAATGAAGTTAATAAATTAAAAGATAATAAATATTATAAAAAAATATTAATACATTATATAATTGTAAAAGATGAATTTTATAGTTTAAAAAGAAAAATGAATTTAGATAAAAAAATAATATATTATTTTAAAAAAAAAAATCAATTAGAAAATATTAATCATTTAATTAGTTTAGTTATGGAATGGTATATAGTATTACTTTCATTAAATTCATCTAAAAATACAATAATACATAGTGGGTTAGCTCATACTACTAGATTAAATAATATTTTAGAAAAATTTTATGATTTTAAAATAGTTGATAAGAAAGGATTAAATTATATGAAACATTTAAATTATGATAAAGTATATTCTGCATGTGTAATAATTCCTGAACATATTAAAAGTAGATTTAATAAAAAATTTGGTTTTTTTTAACTTTATTATATAAAATAAAATCTTTTTTGTAATATTCATTTATAAATTTTAAATGATAATCTGTTATTTTTTTTTTCAGATACATTAATAAAAACATTAAATTTTTTAAATGTATTATATATTTTATCTCTATCTTTAAATTCTAATAATATAATATTATCATTTTTATTTGTTTTTATAAATTCGTATTGTCTTTTTGTAAAATTAAATAAATTATAAATAGTTGGTAATGTTTGTTTATTTTTTTTTGTATAACCTATTCCAAAATATTGATTAGTATAATTATATGGTAAAGATGCTATTATATTCATTCCCATATTTTTTGAAATATGTATAAAATAAAATGGTATAATATTAAAATATTCATTATTAATTTTAGTATTCATATAATATTCACAAATAATTTTATAATTCTCATAATATATATATATATAATGTTAGGATATTTAATTAGTTTTATATCCGGTATGTATGTGGCTCAAACATACAAAGAGTGCCCCAATGTTAATTATTGGTTTAAATATTTTTTACAATCAATACAAAAAATGGAAGAAAAAAAAAAGAAATAAACTTTTCTATATTATTTTATAATGAAAAAAACAATTTTTACAGAAAAAGATTATAATTCTGGCGATGGAATGCTTACTGGTATATGGGGACCTCCATTATGGCATACTCTGCATACTATAAGTTTTAATTATCCTATAAAACCTACAAAAGAAGATAAAGAAAATTATTATAATTATTTTAATAATTTAAAATATGTTTTGCCATGTGGACTTTGTAGAAATAATTTAAATAATAATCTTAAAAAAGTTCCTTTAAAAAAATCTGTTTTTAAAAATAGAGAGACTTTATCAAAGTGGGTTTATACTTTACATGAAGAAGTAAATAAAATGTTAAAAAAAAAATCAAAATTATCATACAAAGACGTTCGTGAAAGATACGAAATGTTTAGATCAAGATGTTTAAAAGAAAAGTTAGTTAATACAAAAAAAGAATCTGGGTGTGTTGATTCATTATATGGTGTTAAAAGTAAATGTGTATTAAATATTGTACCAAAAGATACAAAATGTAATAGTATTAAAATTGATTCTAAATGTAAAATTAAAAAAAAATAAATTTATAAACATCCTACTTCTTTTAAAAATTGTTCTAAAATAATTTTTGATTGATTTTTTCTTGATTCTAAAGATTGTAAATTACTATTCTGTCCTGTAATTTCTATTAAAATATAAGGTTTATTCTTAATTTCACAATAATCTCGTAAAGTATTTTTAATATCAAATTTATCTGTTGTTAAAACAGTAAATTTTCGTTCTTCTTTTTCTATAGTTTTATTTATAGCTTCTAATAATTTATTACTTATTTTTTCTACATCAAAAAATATTTTTTTATTAGAATAATTATTACCTGGAATTATTGTAGATCCTATAGAATTACTATTAGTTTTATGAAAATCATAACCTTCATGAAAATCTAAAATAATATCATGATTATTCACGATTTTAATTAATTGTTTTTGAAAATCATTGACATTATCTATAGTAAAATTTCGATTAATGTCATAATTTAAGTTTGTTTCACTTTTACAAGGTAGATATCTTGTATTTTTTTTAATACCTTCACTATTTACATTGGGAATAAATGTAATATTACCATTCATTTTATTTTTATTTTTATTGTAAAATTCTTCAATTCCATAAGATGGACCATATTCATTACCATGAACACCTCCTAATATTAATATTTTATTATATTTAGACTTTTTATTATTTGTAGTAATTTCTTTTATTTCTAAAGGAGGACAAATATTTTTATTAGAAAAAAATTCTAATCTTTTACTAAAATAAAAAATAGATATTATTAATATAATACTTAAAATTATTAAGATAATTTTATTAATAATTAACATTATTAATAATATTTATATAATATTTTATAATTAAAATTTACCATCTACCCAACTAAATCTAATACTTATATAATCAACTTCATTTTCTGGTATATTAATTCTATCTCCATAATTACTATATAAAAATTCTTTTAATTTTCTTCCACTATTAATGGGTCCATAATTATTAAGTATATATTGTCTTGGTGTATACTTATTAAAATTATCTAATAATCTTTGAACTTGTTCTTTAAAATTATTTTCATCTGTAAAAAACTCACCTGTTTCTTCACTAACATATTTCCAACCACCTAATATATTTTCATTAACTAAACATGGTAAATTCATAGATAAACATTCTGTTAACATTCTTGGTGATGCATCGACAACATTTGGTAAAAATAAAAATTTAGATTTATTATATAAAGTTTTCATTTCATTAAAATCAACCCAACCGGTTGTTTCACAATTCTTAGGAACATCACACCCTTTTCTACCAATTAGTAAACCTTTTAATCCCATATCACTCATTATTTTAATACATTTTTCAGCGAGTGGCCAGTTTTTATTATATGATACCCAATCATTACAAGATGATTGTTCATTTACTTTTGGACAACTATATACATAATCATACTCTTTTTTAACATTATCATCTGGTGTAAATAATCTATAATTAACAAAATCAGATTCACTAATTAAAGCTTTTGGTTTATCTGTCGGTAAATATGTATTAATATCCTTAAAACAATGTAACCATCCTTCACATATATTTAAATACATATCATTATAATATGATGGTCTATTATTTAAATTTTTATCTTCTATTTTATCTTTAATATCAACATAATTATCAATATTATTACTTGGTAAATAAGGAAACTCCATATAACTAGATATTCCTAAATATATTTTATTTGGTTTATTTACTAAATATTGTTTAAAATCAGTATCTCCTCCAAATGGTTTTGATATTAAAGTAACATTTAATTTATTTCCTTTATTATCATATAAATTTACAAATACAGGATTTTTATCTATTTTTTCAAGATCAGTTATTCCGTCAAAAGTTTCTTTATTATTTTTTGAGTTTGTCGATAATAATAATATAAAAAGAATACAAATTATTAATAATAATATTATAGTAACTATCATTATTAATAATTAGATAAAATAATAAATATTTTTTCACTTATTGTGACAATATATGCGTACATGCGTACATGAGTTTTAATCAAATTTTTAATTTAAAAATCTGACAATTACTAAAAAAAATGTTTTTATAGTAATTTTTAAAATATATAATTATGTTATATACTTATTACATATTATAAAATTAATTATTAAATAAAACATTATTAATATTTTCCATTTCTTTTACTGAAAGATTTAATTCTTTTATATTTTCATCCTCTAAATTGTCACTATCAGATTCATCTAAAATTTCTATATTTTTAAGTATATCATCTGTATCTATTACAATTTCTTCGTCTTCTTCTACATCTAAATTATTATTAACAACTGGTGGAACATTATTAACAACTGGTGGAACATTATTAACAACTGGTGGAACATTATTAACAACTGGTGGAACATTATTAACAACATTTAAATCATTATTATTATTAATACCTTCAATTATTTTATTCATTTTATTTTCATGTTTATCTATTAATTGTTGTTTTTTAATATTATTATTTTGTAATAATTTATTTAATTGTTGTTGTTCAAATAATTCATTATTTTTATTTTTTAATTTATCTTCTATATTTTTATTTTTATACTGATAATAGTAATAAGTACATATTCCTATTAATAAAATAATTATAGATACTACTAAATATATATTTTTTAATAATAATTTATATATTGAATTATTATCTGTTATACTAGTATTTAAATTTTTAATATTATTATTTAAAATTTCACTTATATTACTAGCTGTTAAATTTATATCTGAATCTTGTATTTCTGCCATATATTATAATATTTATTTAAATTAATATAAATAAACTAATATAAATATTTGATTTATTTATATATTAATGATTACTAGAAATAATAAAAGAAAAAATACTTTTTATGATAATAAAGAAAATTTAAAAAGAAAAAAACAAATTGATTGGAATAAAATGATATCGCCATCATCGATTCGAAATTTTTTATTAAAAGATCCTTTATTAGATTGGTTTAAAATGTATAATATTAGATCAATTAATGATATTCCACATAGAAAAATAAATGGATTAAGTAGAATTAAAAATAATAACGAAAGTAATTTTATTAAATATATTATGGATCAAGGTAATTTATTTGAAGATAATGTTTTTGAATTATTATCTTCTAAATTTCAAGTTGTTAAAGTTGCTGAATCTTTTCAAGCTAGGCAAGAAGATAAATTTTTAGAAACAGTTAAACATATGGAAAATGGTATTGAAATTATTTATCAAGGAGTATTACATGATTATAAAAATAATATTTATGGATGTCCAGATTTATTAGTAAGATCTGATAGAATGAAAGATTTATTTTGTAATACTAATTTTAATGAAAATAATTTAAGTAATGAAGCAAATAAATTAAATATACCTTTTCACTATGTTGTTATTGATATTAAACATTCAACTTTATATATGGCAAGTAATAATATAAATCTATTAAATTCAAATAGTATTCCTGCATATAAAGGTCAAGTATATTTATATAATAAAGCACTTGGAGAAATACAAGGGTTTGAACCAGATTGTGGTTATATACTTGGTAAACAATGGGTTTGTAAAAATCATTATGGAACAGATTTTATGGATAAATTAGGTATTATAGATTTTAAAAATTATGATTCACAATATAGTAATTTAGTCCAAAATGCTATTAATTGGATATATAAATTAAGATCTGAAGGTCATACATGGAAATTACTACCAAAACCTTCTGTTCCAGAATTATATCCTAATATGAAAAATGAGAAAGACGGTTTGTATCGTAAATTAAAAAATGATTTAAATACAATTATAAATGAAATTACAAGTGTATGGATGTGTGGATATAAAAAAAGACAATATGCCCATACGAAAAATATTTATTCATGGAAAGATAAAAATTGTACTGCTAAAAATTTATCTTTTAAAAAAGGTAAAATTTCAAATACTGTTAATAGTATATTAAAAATTAATCGACAAAATAGAAAATTAATTGATTTTGGAACATTAATAGATTCAACAGATGAATGGAGATATTTTGGAGATGATATAATGGAATTTTATATAGATTTTGAAACAATTAATTCAAATATGGGAACATGTAATTTAAGTAATATTAATTATGAATCGAATGAATTAATATTTATGATTGGTATTGGTTGGTTTGAAAATAATAAATATAATTATAAATGTTTTACTACTATTAAAAGAGATTATGATTCAGAGTATAATATGATTAAAGATTTTTTAAATGAAGTTAATATTATTAAAAATAGAAATAATAAATCTGATAGTACTTTTATTCATTGGACAAAGGCAGAACCACAAAACTATAATAAATTAATAAAACGACATTATAGTAAAAATGATATTCCACGATTACAGTTTTATGATTTATACAAATTATTTTATGATAATTGTATTGTAATTAAAGGATCATTAAATTTTTCATTAAAAAATATTGCAAAATCAATGTATAATAATAAAATGATAGAATCTAATTGGAATAGTAAAAATCCTTGTTCAAATGGATTAAATGCAATGTTATATGCTTTTAAATTATATGAAAAACTAAATGTAGTTACACAAAATGAACCAATTATGAAAGATATAATTGACTATAATAATATTGATTGTAAAGTTTTATGGGAAATATTATATTATTTAAGAAATAATCTTTAATTAATCATTTATAATTAAAGATTTTTTATTTTATTATATTAATAAAATAAAAAATGGGGTATGATAAATTAATAAATTATTTTTATAAAAATCTACCAAATAATTCTATTGAAAAAGTATTAATATATTCTAATAATACACGTAATAAAAAATATAATATATATGCTTATAATCATATTTTTTTTGATGTTAGTTTTATTATTTATAATTCAATTAATAAACTAGAATATGATATAAATTATATTATTAAAAATATTGTAGGACTATCCTATAATGAAAATAAAGTAATTATAAATAATATTAAAAAAATATTATCAAAATCACAATGGAAATTAATTGATTTGAAATTACAAGATATATTAGATGGTGATACAATTGAAGAAATTATTTATAAGTTTAAATCATATTTATCATATAATAATAACATTAACCAATTATTATTTTTTTATATATATGAAAATATTATATTTTGTATTGAAAATATTCATGATATTAATTATATTAAATCAATTAATATTTTTTTTGATGGTATACCAACATATTCTAAAATAATAGAACAAAGAAAAAGAAGATTAAAAAATTATATTGAATCAAAAAATAGAAAAAAAGAATTTGATAATTATTTTAAAGATATAAATGAAAATATAATTGACGAAGATGGGATTCTATATGATTATTTTTATTATATTAATAATGTTTTCTCATTTAATAAATCATTTGGTCCTAATTCTGATTTAATTTCTGATTTAGAAAATTTTTTAAAAACAAATATTAATAGTAAATATAAAAATTGTAATATTTATTTTGATTCTGGAATAAATAATGGCGAAGCTGATTATAAAATATTTAAATATATAAAAAATAACAATATTAATGGAGATATTTGCATTCATTCATGTGATTCTGATTTTTTATATTTAATACTACTTAATCAAATATTAAATAAAGATAATAAATATTTTTATATTAGACATTGTAACGATAATTATGAATTATTTAATGCTAATAAATTAATAAATAGTTTAAACGAAAAATATAAAATTGTAAATAATATTGAATATTCTTTAATAAATAATATCATTGATTTTATTTTTATAATACAAATGTTTGAAAATGATATTCTTCCTATTAATTATTCTTTATCAATTGAACTAAATTTAAATTTTATATTTGAAAATCATTATAATATATGTAAAAATAAAAATTTCATAATTGATATAAATTCTGAATATAATATTGATTATTCTTTACTATTATTATTTTTTAAAAAATTAAAATCTAAAAATACTACTGATTTAATTATATTATTAAAAAATTTTAAAATACCAAATAATTTTATTAATATATGTTTTAATGAACTAAGATTTGATATTGACTCGATTATTAACAAGTTAATAATTCCTTATTTGGGATGGGAGGGTAATAATAATAATAATTTAGATGAAGATGATATTAGATTAAAGTTTAAAAATCCACAACTTCAAAATAATCCAATTGATGATTTAAATCTATCTGAAAATAGTAAAAATGATTTAAAACACATTATGTTAAATTTATTTGATTATTCAGATATTGATAATTATGGAATAAAAAAATTAGATAAATATATTAATGTTGATGATAATAATTTTCAAACTATTTATAATATTTTAGTACATAATACATTAGAAAATAGAAAAGAACACCAATTAGAAAATATTAATGATATTGAAAATTTTAAAAATAAAATTAAAAATGATAATTGTAAAGAATATTTTGATGTATTAATATCTCAAACATTAATTTTATTTTATGATTTTGATTTATATTCACCAAAAAATAAACTTTTTTATGGATTTGAATATTCTCCAGATATTAATAGTTTGATTAATTATTTAGATACAACTAATATGTATGATATAACTAAAGAATTATATTTATCATTAAATAATAATAATAATATATATTTTGATTTTATAACTCATCATTTATTTATTACACCTTATTTACTTGATAATTTATTTATAAAAAAAATAGATGAACTTGAAAATGTTGATAGTTTAATAAATATTACAAAAAATATTATGAAAAGTGTTTGGTTTAATGAAGATTCTAAAAATAATTTTGAGTTAAAAAATATTAATCCTGAGTTTTTTATTAAAAACTGTAATTCGATTATCAATTTACTAAAAAGTGATATAGTAAAATATATTAATAATAATTATAAAGTATTAATTTAAATTTTCTAATTTTATTTAATGAAAATACCAAATAATGAAACTAGAAAATTTAAATATGGGAAATTAAAAAATGGTATAAAATATACTATTATACATGATAATTATGCAGAAAAAGTATCAGTTGCAACGACTGTTAATGTTGGGTCATATTTTGATCCTATTAATTATGATGGATTAGCTCATTTTTTAGAACATATGTTATTTTTAGGTAGTGTAAAGTATCCACAAGAAAATTATTTTGATGATAAATTAAAATCTTATGGTGGTGGTAGTAATGCTTTTACTGCTAATAATGAAACCGTTTATTATTTTACTGTAAATGATAATTATTTAAATGAAATTATAGAAATATTTTCTAGATTTTTTATTGATCCTTTATTTGACAAAGATTCTGTATTAAGAGAAATTAATGCTGTTAATTCAGAACATAATAAAAATATAACAAATGATATATGGATTCGAAGACAAATTATTAAAAATATATCAAAAAAAGATTCACCAATAAATAGATTTTCAACAGGAAATTTAGAAACACTTGATAAACCTGATATAAGAGATAAAATGATTGAATTTTATAAAAAATATTATACAAGTAATAATATTGCTATTACTATAATATCATCAAAAGATATTGAATTAATTGAAAAAATTATTATTGATAAATTTAGTAAAATTCCAAAAAAATATAATGATAATACGGTAGTAAAAAAAACAAATTATTTTGATACTAATTTGGAATATGTTTTACAACCACATAATGATAAAAATTATATAATGTATTTTTGGGAAATTGATTTACCATATGTTTATTCTAAAAATATGGTTTCTGATATTATTGAAGAAATTGTTAATAGTGAAGATTCAAGTAATTTAGAAGAAATATTAATAAGTAAGGATTTAATTAAAAGTTTATTTTCATATACTGCAGATGAAGGTTTGTTTACCTTAATTATTGATATTAATAATAATGGAAATATAAATCAAACAATTAAAACTATTAATAATTATGTTAAATATTATTTTGATAATTTAAAAAAATTAGATTGGGATAAAATATATGATTTTATTGATAAAAAATATAATATTCTTTTTAATTATTCAAATAAAATTAGTAATGATACTTTACTATTAGATATAGTAGTTAATATGTTTTATTATAATCCAGAAAATTATTATTTTGGTAATAGAGGTATTATTAAAAAAGATTATAAATTATTAAAAGAAACTGTACAAAAATTAAATTTTAATAACTGTAATATTATCTATTGTACTAAAAATATTGATGCTAAATTTATTGTAGATAAATATTATAATTCTAAATATGGTAAAATTATAAATACATTAAAAAATGAAAAAAATATTAAATTTGATTTTAATGTTATACTAAAAAATAAATATTATGATATTAAACCAAAAGTAATTAATGATTTAGATAAAAATATTGTACCACAATTATTAACTAAAAGAACTTGGTATGGAGCAGTATCAAAATTTAATGAAACTATGATATTTTTAAAATTAATATTATCTGATTTAATATTTATTAATAATTTACAAAATAATGTAGTAACAAATATTTCTGTTGGTATTATTAATTATTATTTAAATACTCGTTTTAATAAAGAATTTGATTTAGGATATAAATGTAATTTTTCTTTATCAACATTTAAATCATGTATTGAAATTACATTTTATGGTTATAATGATAAATTTAATTTATTTTATAATGATATTATTGAATATTTAAAAATTTTACCTACTATTGTAACTAATAATATTATTAATATTGAAATACAAGATTATTTAGAAATATTATTACAAATAGAAAAATCTATTCCATGGTCTTTTAGTAATAATTTAATATTCAATTTAATTTATCCATATAATTACACATATGTTGATAAAATTAAATTTATAAAAGATAATGATATAAAAATTTATATTACAAATATGTTAAAAAAAATATGTTTATTTGATAATATTGCAACAACTATTTTTACTTATGGTAATTTAAAATCAGACATGTTACCAGATTTTAGTAATTTAAAAAAAAATATTAGTTTATCATTACCTCAAATACCTATATTAAATAAAATTAAAGATGCAACAATTACACATCCAAATAAAGATATTAAAAATAATTTTATTATGTTATTGTTCGAATTAGATTGTTTTACACCTCAGAAAAAAGCAATTGAAATGATTATATTATTATTAATTAAACAACCAGCTTATGATTTTTTAAGAACAAAAAATCAGTTAGGATATTTAGTAGATACAAATATATTAAAATTAAATGATTTAAGATATTTATATATCAAAGTACAATCAGAAAAAAAAAATAGTTTTGTTATCAGTAAAATAACAGAATTTTTAAAATTATTTGATAAAATATTATTAGAAAAGTTAAGCAAAGAATTAGAAGCTGTTAAAGATATTATTAAAAAAGAAATAAAAATAAAAGAAAGTAATACTAGTGAATTAATTAGTAAATATTATTATGAAATATTTGTAAGAGATTACATGTTTAATAGAGAAAATTTAATATATAAACAAATTGATGATCTTACAATAGATATAGTATATAATTACTATCGTAAAATAATCAGTGAACCTAAAATAATTAAAATTTATTCTAGTTAAATTATCTATAACGTGGATAATAATATGGATAATAATTTTGATAATATTGCATATTTCTTTGTCCTGTTTGTTGAAAAGAGTTTGATGTTTCTTTCACTTGATTTACATATCTTTTTCCTTTGCCTATAACATTTTGGACAGAACTATATGCATCTTGTGCTTTACTATTAAATTGTTGCATATTTTCCATACCAGTTTGTACATTACTTGGTAACATTTTTGTAAATGAACCTAAAATACCTTCTGGATGTTTATAAACTTCATAAAATAAAAATAGTACTAAACTAACCATAATAATTCCTAAGGTTACAGTAAAAAAAATTAATGTTTTATTTTCAGTTTTAAAAACTGGTTTTTTTTCTTTATCGTCGTACATATATATATATATATATATATATATTATAATATTTTATTTAAATTTTCATAAGATATTATATTAAATACATCTTTATGAGTATCAATTACATCATTAATATTATTATTATTTACAATATCATAAACATAAATTATATATTTTGTTGATTTAGTTTTTTTGTAAAAAATAAAATTATCATTATTTGAATCAATATAATTATTTATAGTTTCTAATGAAATTTTAGTATCATATTGATTATAATGTTTTTTAAATATAGTATAGGAAATAATATTTTTATTTCCCATAATATCATTAATTAATTCAATTGTATTGTAATTACTAAGATTATTTTTAATATTAATATATTCATTTGAATAATTTTGTAATATTGAATCATTTATAGAAATAACTGTAAGATAAATATTATTTGATTTAATATGATTACATAAATGCGTAAAATCACTATCAGATGTAATTAAATATATTTTATTAATATTATATTTATATATATCTTCCATTATTTCAATTGTAAGTTTAATATCTGTTGATTGTTTTTTTCCAATATATTGACATTGTATTGATTCTAATCCATAATCTAAACATTTTTTACTCCAATTTTTTAATTCTGTTCTACCCCAATCACCAAATACTTTTTTTACACAAATTTTATTTAAATTAATCTTATTATCAATTATATCCATACTTTTGTATGATATATTATCTGCATCAATATATAAACATTCCATATATAATATAAATTATTTATTTTTTATATACTAAGAAATAGTAAGCTAATATACCTATTATTAATAAACTAATAAAAGTTACAATTAATATAGTTGTTATGGGTGTTGGTGTTGGTGTTGGTGAATCATATGATTCATGGTAATAATAATGACCGTTGAACATGCCTATACCTCTTGATAATGATATAATTTTAAGATTATCACTAACACTTGAAGAATCACCTCCATTATCATTATCACCCCATGTAACAACAGAACCATCCTTTTTTAAAGCCGCAAATGCACTGACAGTACTATATATTTTTTTTACACCAGAAGAGAAATCCACACTTGAAGAATCACCTCCATAATCATTATAACCCCATGTAACAACAGAACCATCCTCTTTTAAAGCCGCAAATGCATAATAATTACTATATATTTTTTTTACACGAGAACCAGAACGAGAAGATAATTTCTCACTAACGCTTGAAGAATTATCTCCATTATCATTATCACCCCATGTAACAACAGAACCATCCTCTTTTAAAGCCGCAAATGCATATTCATTACTATATATTGTTTTTACACCAGAAGATAAATCATTACTAACACTTGAAGAATCACCTCCATAATAATTATCACCCCATATAACAACAGAACCATCCTCTTTTAAAGCCGCAAATGCACTATAAGTACTATATATTTTTTTTACACGAGAACCAGAACGAGAAGATAATTTCTCACTAACGCTTGAAGAATTACCTCCATAATCATTATCACCCCATGTAACAACAGAGCCATCCTCTTTTAAAGCCGCAAATGCAAAATAATTACTATATATTTTTTTTACACCAGAAGATAAATCATTACTAACACTTGAAGAATCACCTCCATAATCATTATCACCCCATGTAACAACAGAACCATCCTCTTTTAAAGCCGCGAATACACGGCCAGTACTATATATTGTTTTTACACCAGAACCAGAAGAGAAATCCACACTTGAAGAATCACCTCCATAATCATTATCACCCCATGTAACAACAGAACCATCCTCTTTTAAAGCCGCAAATGCACATTGAGTACTATATATTGTTTTTACACCAGAAGAGAAATTCACCCTTGAAGAATCACCTCCATAATCATTATCACCCCATGTAACAACAGAACCATCCTCTTTTAAAGCCGCAAATACACGTTCAGTACTATATATTGTTTTTACACCAGAAGAGAAATTCACCCTTGAAGAATCACCTCCATAACTATCATGACCCCATGTAACAACAGAACCATCCTTTTTTAAAGCCGCGAATGCATTAAAATTACTATATATTGTTTTTACACCAGAAGATAAATCATTACTAACACTTGAAGAATCACCTCCATAATCATTATCACCCCATGTAACAACAGAACCATCCTCTGTTAAAGCCGCGAATGCATAATCATTACTAACAGTTTCGTAATTTATATCAGACATATATATATATATATATTTTAAAAATTGAATATTATTTAAATAAATTAATATCTTAACTATTTAAATAATGGAATCTGATAAAAAGATTACACATTATAAACATACAAAAGATTATGAAAAACATATTCATAATTTTAATCAAGAAAATGATAGAGATGTTATACAGTATTTTAAATATGTTCAACTATCTAAAATTATAGATTGTCCACATATGTCTCATGCTGAATATTTAGATTATGTTATGGTTAAATATGGATTACATTATCATAAAATATTAAATAAAATGAAAAATAAAGAAAAATTAGAACCGATATTTATAAGTAGTAGTCATTTAGATAATCATTGTAAATATTTTCTTGATAATAAAAATGTATTAAACTATCAAGAAAATCTAGGTAAAACACCATATGAATTTTATACTGAAAAAGGTGAATTTGTTATAGATTTATATAAATGTCATAAACCTTTTCTATTAGCATCATATCATATGGGTTATACACATATTCCTACAATAATTGAAAAAATATTGGAAACAAGTACAGAGCATCCATTACATGATTCAAAAAGAGCTAGAATTGAATAATTTATAATGTAAAAATATCAACATAATTAATACTATTTAAATTTAAATTATTTATGCTTGAATAAACATTTGTTAGAAGACCATTTTTTTTTATATTCTTTAAACTTTCTCTATTTTTTATACCTCCTATATATTCAAGACATATACCATCAATTAAATAATTTGTTTTATATTCTACTATTTTTTCATTAGGAATATAATTAGTATTAAATGCAAAAAATAAATTTATATTTTTTCTTGGTTTTAAAATTTTAACCCATACTAAAAATATAATATTTTTGATATCATAATTATTAATTTTACAAAAACGTATACAATAATCAATTATATAACAAATATTTACATATGTTTTTTCTTTTACATCTAATATAATTTTTTTATTATTTTTAAAACAAAAAGTTAAAAAATCATATAATACTACGATTGATTTACATTTTTCTTTAATAGAATCATAATATAATTTATTAATAAAATAAGGATATTTATATATTCTCGTTAAACAGTCATCATGATGTAAAATAATTTTATTATCTAATGTTAATCTAACATCTGTTTCTATTCCTTCATTATAACTATTTATAAATGATTCCATTGTATTTTCTATATATTCTTTTTCATTTCCTCTGTGATCATAAATCATTGGCATCTATTTATATATAGATTTTTTATTTTTTATATACTAAGAAATAATAAGCTAATATACCTATTATTAGTAAACTAATAAAAGTTACAATTAATGTTGTCATACCATTCATTTTTTCACTAGTTTCAGTTTTATATGGTTCAGATAACCAATATTTACCACTGCTTCCATATCTTGGACTATAAAATAATTTTTTAACATTTGCTGTTTCGGGTTTGGTAAGTTCCATGGGTACTTTATCATATGCATTTTCTATTATATCCACATTACCTGATTTATCTGTTATTTTACCCCATGCAACAACAGTACCATCATTTTTTAAAGCAACAAAAAAATTACCCTTCATATATATTGTTTTAACATTTGCTGTTTGGGTTTTTGTAAGTTCCTCAGGTACTATTGTTGCATATTGAGTATCACCCCATGTAACAACAGTACCATCATTTTTTAAAGCGGCAAATGCGTTCCAACTCCCATATATTGTTTTAACATCATTAAGTTTATCTGGTACTTTGCCCGCACGAGGATTATTACTCCATCCAATAACAGTACCATCCTTTTTTAAAGCTGCATATGCAATACCAGAACTATATATTTTTTTGATATTTAAGTTTTGATAAAAAAGTTCATCTGGTACTATTGCTCCATATTGAGTATCACCCCATGCGACAACAGTACCATCATTTTTTAAAGCTGCAAATGTTCTACTATTGCTATATATTTCTTTAACATTATCAAGTCCATTTGGTGCTTTACCCCCATAATTAATATCACCCCATGCGACAACAGTACCATCATTTTTTAAAGCTGCAAATGATCTACTATTGCTATATATTTCTTTAACATTATTAAGATTATTTGGTGCTGTACCACCAGTATCGTAACTTGTAAACGCGGTGTATTTTTTCCAATTACCATCATCACCCCATGCAACAACCGTACCATCATTTTTTAAAGCTGCAAATGCTCTAGTAGTTCTATATATTTTTTTAACATTATTAAGAATCTCATTATAGCCACCGTTGTTAGTTATTTTATGATGAGATAGCTCTCGTAGTTGCTGTCTTAAATTATTCGATATAATAATATTACCTCCTCTAGTACTATAACCCCATGTAACAACCGTACCATCATTTTTTAAAGCTGCAAATGCATAATAATTACTATATATTCTTTTAACATTTGCTGTTTGGGGATCTTTAAGTTCATCTGGTACACCTCGAGCACCATAGTAACTGTTACCCCATGCAACAACAGTACCATCATTTTTTAAAGCTGCAAATGCTAGAGAACTACTAGAAATGGTTTTAACATTTGCTGTTTCTGGTTTGGTAAGTTCAACGGGTACTATACCTCCTCTAGTACTATCACCCCATGCGACAACAGTACCATCATTTTTTAAAGCTGCAACTGCTCTATCACCATTATATATTCTTTTAACATTTGCTGTTTCTGGTTTGGTAAGTTCAACGGGTACTATACCTCCTCTAGTACTATCACCCCATGCGACAACCGTACCATCATTTTTTAAAGCTACAGCTACCTCACCATTATCCCATGTATCATAATTTATATCATCCATATTTATATATATATATATATATTTATATATTTATAATATTTTATTTAATACATTTTAGTGGTTTTTCACCAGGATATACATTTCTATTATAAAACAATCTACAATCAATAGCAGCTTCTTTCATAACTTTTTCAAACTGTTGAACTAAAACATCTTTTCTTTTAGCCATACTCCATATTATTTCATCAGTTGTTTTAACACCAGAATATGTTGCTAAATATAAAAATATATTTACAAATCTTCTATTACTAGATAAATCTTTATGAGAACAAAAACGTATAGCTCTTCCAATAATTTGTTTCATACGTGATAAATTCCAATATGGTTCAAGTATATGAACTTGTTCAACACGTAATAATGATACACCTTCTTTAATAGCAGGGGTACCAAGTATTATTTTAATTTTTGATCCATTATGATTATTTTTATTATTAAAAACGGCTTTTATCTCATTTTTATTTTTTGTTGATTCATCACCTGACCATAAAGCAAACCTTTTATTTCCTTCTCCATATGTTTTATAATTTTTATATCCATTATATTCTAAAAATTTAACTAATGATTTAATACCACCATAATCTTTAAAATTAGAATAAATAAATATTGGTCCGGTTGATTTTTTAATATTATTGTAAATTTTATAAAACTTTTTAGAATAGTTTTTCATATTAGATGATTTTAAAGCTTTACCTTTTAATGATGAATATCCATTTGCGCCAATTCCTTTATTTGGAAAACTTATATTTGATACAAATCTTGGACCAATTAAGAAGTTTATTGGTAAATCTAAAATATCAACATTATTAAATGATCCGGTTTCTCTCATACCGTCTGCCGATAAACTTGTTAAATATGATTTATATTGAAAATTTTCCATATTACATCTAGTTACTTTAAAGTTATCTTTTGGAAAAGCTTGTGGTTGTGCACCACGATAATATGATATATGTCCTTTTATTATTTTTTGAAATTTATCTTGATTAATAAATTCATAAAATGTTTCATTTTTTCTTTTGTATGGTTTTAAAAACATGTTATTAAATTCTATACCAGTTGGTAGTTCTTCTTTTGGTTTTAATAAATTAAAAGTTAAAGCAATTTCTACTGGTTTATCAAACATTGGTGTTGCAGATAATAATACAATTTTTGTTTTACTATCTGATTTATCAATTACATTTTTTAAATTTATATAGAAAGTTCCTGATTCTGATACCATATTTTGGACTTCATCAATAACTAATATACTATTTTTTAATTTTATTTTTTTATTTTCACATAATTGAATAAATTTATGGTAACTATAAATAGTATAAAATTTATTTATTTTTTTATCTGATTCTTCTATAATTTTTTTATATTTTTTACTCTTAGGTTTTAATATGTTTAATTCTTCTCTATCTGTTTTAGATATATATATATCACCTGGACACTGTGATCTTAATTCATCTCTAAAATTACCAACTAAAGATGCAGGTAATACAACTATAATTTTTTTTGTTTTTTTATATGATTCAGTTATTGAAATAGCAGTACATGTTTTACCAGCACCAATTTTATGATAAATTAACACACCATTTTTTGATAAATTACTTTTAAAAAATTCTGTTAAAAATTTTTGTTGTGGTTGTAATTGAAATGTTTTTGGTTTACATATTTGTGCCATTGTTTCTTTTTTTTTAGAAATTTTATATTTTTTAAATTTATTATCTATTTTTGACATTTAATATAATTTAGAAAAATTAAATATATTTATTATAAAAAATTGAATTAAACACATATTTTGTAATTAAACAAGTATAGTAATGAGTTTATCCATTGATATAGATAACTATTCTGAAATATATAAAAAATTTATTAAAAATAGTGAATATGATTATTTAATAAATTTTATTAAACAAAAAATATGTTTATCACATTTATCATCATTTATTGATGAATTATTTATTAATTATTCTGATAAAAGTTATAAATATAATAATTTATATAACATATTTAATGAAATATTTATAAAATTTTTTTCAACAAAAGATAAAATAAATAAAAATAATAATCATTATAAAAATAATTATGAAATTGATAATGTTTTTTATAGTTTTTTAAATGGATTAATTAAAATTAATAATTCTACAAATATACTATACAAATTAGAAACAGATTTTAGCATGTTTATATCGAACCATAAATATACATTATTTTTAACAGCTACAAAATATGGTACATTACGATCAGTTATATTTTTTTCCAAGTTTCATGATAATTTTAATGATATAGCTATATTAAAAAATAGTCTTTATAATTCTGATGATCGGGTATATAAGTATATTATAAAAGATTTAAATTTTGGTATTAAAATAAGTTCTAACCCTTACAATTATTATAATTGTTTAACAAATATTTTATCTAATAGGATACCAGATAAATATAAATTAAGACGAATTAAATATATTTCTAATTATATAAATATTGATAATTACGAGTGTATTTATACATTAATTGCTAATATATCTAATTACGATTTAATGTATAATATTTTAAAGTATAATTTAAAAATTAATAATATTGGATATAATGAGTATATTAAATTTTATAATCATATTTTAGATATATGTTTTGATAGTGATTATCAAATATGTAAAAAGCGAATTAATGATATATATAATTTACTATGTTCATCAAATGAACAAAATCTATTTTATATAACTTTTAGTATTAAATATAATAATTCATTTGGACATAGTTTAATCAAAAGCAATATTAATTATGGTAAATATATGCATAGATGTTACATGACTTTTGATAAAAAAATTAATAATAGAAAATTTATTAAAGATATCGATTATGATTCATACTACACTTTTATAAATTATGTTATAAAATCATCATTGGTTTTTGATTTTAAAATATTTTCATTTTATAGATATGTTGATATATGGACAAATGACATGGATAATAATATTAAAAATATATTTTACAACTTAAATAATGCTTTTTATTACATTAATAAATATATTAGTAATAAAGTTAAAATTTATTCATTAAAAAATAAAATTAATAAAATTAAACATAATTGGAATAAACCAAGTATTAGTATAAAACAAAATATTACAAGTAAATTTAATTATATTCCACCATATCATCTATTACCAAATCAATTAAATATTATTGAATCGGTTTTAATTAAAGAAAAAGCAGATGGTGAATTATGTTTTAAATTACCGTCAAATATTGAACCTCGTGCTAATTTTATTAATAAAATTAAAGCAGAATATATTGAAGAGTTAGATTTATATCTGGTATTTGATATTGATATTGATAAAAACGTAAAAGAAAGATATAGATATCTTAGATCTTTACATCCAAGTATTTTAAATAATAATTTAGATGTAATTTATGATTGGGATGATTTAATAAATTGTATTAATATAGAAAGAAATAATTTACAAAAATTTTTAAATAAACCATATAAATCATATAGATGGTATCCAAAAGCTGCATGGGAAATTATTAATTTTGATAATATTATGACTGAAAAATTAATATCAATTGTTTGTAATAATAGTGTAATTAATAATTGGTTATGTAATAATGGACCATTTAAAAATGATGGTTTTATCTTAACACCATTAAATGGAAAGAGAGAAATTAAGATTAAACCAAAAGAATTATTAACAATTGATCTTATTTATAAAGATGGTAAATGGTGTGATCGCGATGAATATAATTATAATGATATTATTAAGCCAGGTAAATTTAAAGACAATACTATTTATAGATGTTATCCAATTAATAATATTTATGAAGCAAGAGAAATAAGACATGATAAAACAAAACCAAATCCAAGAGATGTAGTAAATAATTTAATATCATTATATAATTGTGATTATAATTTTAGTTATAATAAATTATATTATACAAAACCAAATAATAATTTTAATAATGATTATGAATGGAATAAAATTATTAATGATAATATAAAATATGTTAAAAAAAATATACAATTACTTAAAAATAATCATATTTTAGATTTAGGATGTGGTAAAGGTAAACTATTAAAGATTATTAATAATTATAATTCATATTATGGTTTAGATTTTGATATGTCTAATATAATTAAAGCAACTATGAAATATAATTCTAATAAGAACATATTTAATTATATTAATTTGAATAGAGATTGGAATAATACTATAAATAAATTATATAAAATTGATAATAAAATATTTGATACTATATACGCAATTAATAGTTTAATGCATTTTTGTACAGATGAATTTTGGAAACAATTAGATAATTATGTAAGTAAAGATACATATTTTATATTTAATCTTATTAATAATAAATTAAATAAATATAATTTTGGAAAAAAATCTTATATAGAAAGATGTGGCAATGAAGTTAAATATTTCTTTGAACATGTACATTTGGAACCTATTTGTGAAACATATATATCAGATGAAAAGTTAAATTATTTTTTAACAAAATATAATTGGAAAGTAGTTGAAAAAATTATATATTCAAGTAATTTAAATCAATATTATACTTGGTATAAAGTTATTCATATTTAATTTATATAAATGTCATCAGAATCTACTAAATTATTAAAAGACAACCAAGAAAATTTACCTTGGTATAAAAAAATTAAAAATTATACAATATTTGATAATATTGCAGATCTTTTTGAAGATTTGTCACCTGATGCAGATACACCAATTAATGATAATATTGTATCATAATTATTTTCCACAGACCCCCCTCTTACTTTTAATATTTTTGTTACCTTATCAAAAAAAGTTGTAGAATTATTAACAGAAGGTGATGCACTACTTGGTAATTTAACATATGTATATAAAATATTTGGAGATGTATTTTCATCTTTTACTTTGTGTGTCATTTTACTATCTCTCCATTCAACATATCCTCCTTTACGATTTGAATTTCTTGATGATCGACCTAAGTCTGATCTTATTTTTTTATAATCATCTTTAATTGTTTCATAATTTTCAAATCGATTAATTTCACTTGATGTTATCATTAAATGAGGATTTAATCCAAGTAATGGAACTGGTACAGGATTTAAATTATATTTTCCAAATGGACCCCCAAGTAACTGACCATCAGATGGATTAACAAATACAGGATTTGTATCTGCTACAACAACACGTTTATTAAATAAACCATCTGGTATTAATGGATATAAGTATCCACCTTTTTGTTCATATTCAATTGTTCCATAATAACGTACAGGAATATCTGACATATATATAATTATAGATATTTAATTATTAATAATTATATATTTTTATTTTATATTAAAGAATATTCTTTACCAAGATATGGTGTAATTTTATTAGTTTTTGATTCTTGTTCAATATCATATGTATCAATATCAAAATCAAATGTTTCATTTATTTCTTTATTATTAGATGTTTCAATTAATTCACGTAATTTTGATGACACTAATTTATGATTAACTGCTTTTTTAATTGATATTTGTAATAAATTATTATCTAAAATTTCTTCTAATTTTATATCATTATTTAAATTACTTAATATTAAATTAGCTATAGCTAGTGCTTCACCTTCATGTTGTGTAATATAAGAAATATTTTTATTGTTTTTATCATAATTTAAATTTTTAATAATTTTTTTCCATTCAATTAATTTATTTTCATTAAAATTATTTATTTTTAAAATATATTTAGTAAAATCATTATTTAATTGTGAAATTTTATTCCATGGTTTTATATCTTTAGAATTTATATCTTTAGAATTTATATCTTTAGAATTTATATCTTTAGAATTTATATCTTTAGAATTTATATCTTCAGAATTTATATCTTTAGAATTTATATCTTCAGAATTTATTTTATTATATAGTAAATTATTTTCAATAGGATTTACATAATTAGGAGTTTTTTTATTATCTAATTTTTCTTTTTTTTCTTTATCTACCTCTTTTTTTTTTAATTCGTTTTTAAAATTTTCATTTTTATTATGGTAATAAAAAATAATTTCTATGACAAGTAAACATATAATAATTGTATAACCAATTATTTTCATGTAATTAATTATTTTGAGAAAGAAAAATTTTATATAATTAATTATAATGTTAAATGAAACTGAAATAATGATTAATTTACAAAAAATTAATATTAAAAATCCTATGATTTTTTGTACTTCTTTCTTTAATACAAATAATTTTATAATTTTAATACTTGTATTATATTTAACATCTATTTTAAATAATAATGATATTTATAAAATTATACTAGCAGTTTTAATATCATTAATTTTAAAAATATTTTTTAAACGTAATAGACCATATATTATAAATAAACATATTAAAAATTTAACAAATATTAATCATGAAAAAAGTTTGTTTACATCTTATTCATTACCTAGTGGACATACTGTACAGGCAACCATATTATGTCTTATTTTACTCTATAAATATAATAATGAAGCATTTTTATGTTTACCTGCTATTATTGGTATATCTCGTATATACTTGGGTGTTCACTATATTTCTGATGTATTATTAGCTATATTTTTGTCAATAATAATTTATACATATGTTTAATTATATATATATATAAGTATATGAATAATTAAACATTATATACAATATTATCTATAATGTTTTTTCTATTATATTTTTATTTATTGATAATAGTTTAGTTGACTCAATTACTAACTAATGATGTATTAACTATACCAAGTAATGTAAAATATAGAAGGACGACTTAAAATTCTTCATGTTAAAAGTATTATTTTATGGCATTCTAATAAAAATATACCAACTGAATGGGCTATTTGTAATGGTACACAAAAAACTTCTGATTTAAGAAATAAATTTATTATTGGTGGAGATGGTACAATAACATTAAATATAAATAATAATTATCCACATTTTTGATCACCTGTCATCATAGAAGTGTTGAAGGTTAAAGTGGTACTTGACAACCGTATGGAGTAAATGCAGATACAGCTAGTACAATTACTACATCTTTAGTAGGATCGGGTCGAGCTTTTTCAATTTTACCACCTTATAATTCTTTAATTTATATTATGAAAATATAAATCTAGTTATAAATAATAATAATTATTTATGACTAAAATTAATTATGAATTTATACAAAAAATATTTAATAGAAAAATGGAATTAAAAAAACAAGAAGATAAAATTAAATTATCAAAATATACTGATTATATTCCTATGTATGATATTTATTCTGATAATATTTATCCTATATCAAATTTAAATATATATTATCGCCTTGTTGATTGTCATTATCGATTTATTACAAGTGAAGTTAAGAAATGGATAGAAAATAAATTAGGTAAAGAGAAAAATAAAGATAAAATAAGTATTTATAAAAAGAATTTAGCTATATTAGATAATTATGATATAGATACACTTGAAAAAACATCATATCAAACTCTTTATAGATATAGTCCAGAACTAGGTTTATCTATATCTATTTGTAAACGTAATACTTTTCATCCTTATTCTAGACATTTAACACCATATTATACTAAAAATGAACTAATTAAATTAGGTGTAAATAATAAAATTATAGAAAAAACTACACCAGAAACTCTTGTTGATAAAGATTTACATTATAAAATTTGTAAAATAGTTTCTAAGAATGATGTTTCTGCTAATATGATTAATGAACATATGGATTATATTATTAAAAACAAATGTATTAATTGGTTAAATTTTTATAGTATGACAGGTAGTTATATATTTAATGATTATCTCAGAAATAACACTATTATTGCAGATTATATGTTAAAAGGATTAAATAAAATTGTTAATACAATGAATGGCATGAATGGTTTTAATGATAATTTTTATTTTTACAGATTTATATGGGATGATGAATTTTTAAAAAAATATAAAGTTGGTGATATGTTTGTAGATAAAGGATTTTTATCAACAACAAGAGACCCATTTTATGCACCAGGATTATCATTAGATTTTGGTCTTGTATTATTAAAAATTAACGTACCAAAAAATATGACTGGGGTTGGTTTATTTATGGAAAATTTTAGTTTATTCCCAAAAGAAGAAGAATATTTAATATGTCCAAATAATAAATTTAAATTAGTTGCTAAAAATGAAAATTTTAAATATGAACATATAAATAAACAATTTGAAAAAAATATAACAAAAAAATACGAATTTGATTTAGTTAAAACAGATACAAATTTTTTAAAAAAATTAAAAGCAATAAATAATAATGATATTCCTGAAATTGATCTAGATAATTTAAATTTATTTGGAAGAGATAGAATTGATTTATTTAATGCTTTTATTCAAAATTGTGATGAAATGGAACAATTTAAATATAATGGTATTATTTATCAAGCAATGATTTTTGATTCAACTAGTTCATATAGTAAATTATACCATAATAAAACGAAAGAAGGATTATATATTGTTCAGTATAAAGATGGATATCCTCATTTAACAATAGAATGTGGTGAAAAATTAGTCATTAATTATCAACAAACAATATCATTATATGATGATTTAATTGTTAATAATGATAATAATGATAATATTATAGGAATGTTTGGTAAAATATTTGGTTATGAAAAAGCATATATATACACCCAATATCAAAATTTTAGCAAGTTTGAAAATAATTATAGTGATAATATAACTAAAAATTATTTATATACATATTTATATTGTCATACTATTTATAACTATTATAAAAATAATAAAAAAATTAAAACAAGTAATTTATATAAATCTATTTTTGGTTATTGGAATTTAGATAAAATAGGTAAAGAAAATATTCCTGTAGAAATATTAAATAAATTACCAAAAGAAATAAATAAAAACATTACATGGAAAGAATTATTTATTGAAATTATCGAAAAATACTTTTATTTATATCCAAGATTAGAAGTTTGGATGAATTATCATCATAAAAATATCATGAAAAATATGTATTTTGAATTTGATATATTGTCTTATTTATCTATGAATGGTTTTGATACTTATCAATTACCAATGATAATGGATAATAACCAAAGAAGTAATAAAAGATTAAATATTATTTTTAATAAAAATGTTAGAAGATATACATAAATTATTATATATATATTAAATATTTAATTTACAATATTTAATCCATCACCATCACCATTACATTTATGATATTCTACATTCATCATGCCTTCTGATTTTCTTTCGACGGTTATTATATTAAAATTTTTAAATGTTATTTGTATTATAAAAGCACATAAAATAGCGTATAATATTTCTTTACATATTATATATTGAATCATTATATTTAGTTAGATTATTAATTTATATATTACATTTTTTCAATATTGTACATCTTTTCTATTTTTGTAGTTCTTATATTTTTTTAAATGTTTTTCTATCTATAATTTAAAAAAGTATAAATATCTTAGCATATATATATATATTTAAATAAATATATATATAATTAATTAATGTCAACAAAATTAGTATGTAAAAAATGTCAAGGTAATCATTTAACTATTAAATGTGGAAAAAATAAAATAAAGACACATGATAAAAATAATTTTCAAAAAAAAAATAATTTTCAAAATACTTATAAAAAATATTGTGTTAAAATAAGTAATTTACCTAATGATATTACTATAAAAGAAATGACAGATTTAATAATACCATGGTCACCAAAAAAGGGTATCAATAGAATTAATTTTAGTAAATCAAAAGATAAAGTATGTTATATTGATTTTCTTTATAAAGAAGAATCAGATTATTTTATAGAAGCTTTAGATAATACTAAATTTGATAATTTAATTATTAATGTAGAATATGTATAAAATTATTTATAATCATTTAATAGCATATATTTTGTAAATACATCAACATTTGATAAAATATCTCTTTTAATATTAAAATGTTCTTTATTATTATTTTTTAAATTTGTTGATGATTTTTTATTATAAAATAATAAAAAGCATAATAGACCAATAAAAAATACTAATGAAACTGTTTTTGGGTTTATCATTATAATAGTATATAAAAAAATTGATAAAAATTTATTTATATATTAAATCTATTTCTATAAATGTTTCAACTTGAATATATGATATACCCTTTAATTATGAACCATGTGACAAAATCAGAATATAATATATATTATGGTATTATAATGTTTTTAATATATTTTATTTTTAAATATGATTATATAGATAATATCAAAATATATTTACTTGATTTTTTCTTACCATCAAATACAAAAAAAATAGTTATTAAAAATGAAGATAAAGATAGATCAATTAAATTTAAAGCTCTTATGTTTTTCTTAGAAAAAAATTATAATGATACAATAAAAAAAATTTCAACTAATACAAAATATGAATGGAATAGAGATGATGAAAAAATAGAAAAACCAGGTGTTTATGAAATTTCACAATCTTCTAAATTTACCTTTACTAATGAAATTTATGGTACAATTGTATTTAGAAAAGAAGAAGAATCGCGAACAAGAGAACATACGAATGTTAAAAAAATATGTGATTTAAATATTATGTCTGATACAAAATCACTCAATGAATTAAAAAAATGGATTGACGAAAAAGTTAAAGATTACAAGTATTATCTTAAAATGAAATCATATGAAAATCAATTATTATTAACGATTAATTATAATGAAGAAGAAAAATGTATTGATATTGAAAAAACAGAATGGGAATCAACTGTATCATTTCAAAATAGTTATTTTCAAAATAAAGATAATATATTACAAAAAATTGACTTTTTTCTAAAAAATAAAAAATGGTATTATGATAAAGGTATTCCATACAATTTAGGTATTCTTCTATATGGTGAACCTGGATGTGGTAAAACTCGATTTATTAAACAATTAATGAATTATACAAAAAGACACGGTATTGATATTAAATTAAATGATTCTTTTGATTTTACTAAATTAAAAGATATTATTTATAATGAAGAAATCGAAAATGAATATGTTATTCCTCAAGATAAAAGAATTATTATTTTTGAAGATATTGATGCAATTGGTAATGTTATTAAAGATAGAGATTTACTTAATAAACAAAATCCACCTAGTCCACCAATGATTAATAATAATTTATCAGTGGATACAGATGAATCTGAAAATGTATGTATTATTAATAAAAACACAAAAAATAAACAAAAAATGTTAACAGAAATAAATCAAAATGATAAAAAGAAAAATTCAAATAATTTATCATATTTTTTAAATATTCTAGATGGTTTAAATGAATGTTCTGGTAGAATTATTATTATGACAACTAATAAAATTGATCATTTAGATAAAGCTTTAATTAGACCTGGACGTATTGATATTAAAATTAACTTTACAAAATGTTCTTGTTATGATATTTATATGATGATTAAAAGTTTTTGGGGTGATGATATAGATATTACATTAAAAAATATTAATTCTGAATTAGAAAATAAGTATACATCGGCAGAAATTATTAATATTTTTAGATCCTCTATGGATTTTAAAAATATTAAACACCATTTTATTTAAAGAAATATAATTAAATATTTATATAAATATGAATTTTCATATAAGCCGGCAAGAGTTTCCTTTTTTATTTAATATTAAAAAAGATAAACGTCAGGATATAGTAAGTAAGATATTTAAACTAGGCTATGAATATTATTTTAAAGTAGATAATGATACAATATCTACAAATGATGATATTAAAATGAAATTAACAACATTAGAAAATTCAATGACAAAATTAATTGGTTTATCTAATTCATCTATGAAAAAGGGTGAATTAGCAGAAAATATTTTAGAAAATATTATAACAGAAAAGTATGGTGATATTAAATATGAAAATATGGCACAAGTTGATCATAGTGGCGATGCCTGGCTTAGTATTGATAATGTAAATGAAACTATTATGTTAGAAAGTAAAAATTATACATATAAAGTTAATAAAGATGAAATAGATAAAATGAAAGATGATATGATTACTAATAATATTAAATGGGGTATAATTTTTTCTTGGAATAGTAGTATTCAAGGTTATAGAGATTTTGATATTACTACGTTTAATGATAATGGTAATACATATACAATTATTATGATTGGTAATTTAATTAATAATATGGATATGATTGAAATTAGTATTATGGTTATTCGTAAATTAATTAATAACTTTTCAAAATTAGAAACATTCCCATGGATTACTGGAAAAATTAACAGTCATCTTGATGATTTAAATAAAATTATTTCACTTAATTATCAACTAACTAATCATTTTAATATTATGGAAAAGAGTATTAAATCATCTATGGATAAATATTATAATATGATGCGAGAGTATCAACATAATATAGATACAAATATAAATAATATTATTGATGAAATTAAAGGAACAATGAATGATTCTATTATAAATACTAATTTTAATTATGTTGAGTATTTAAATAAATACAAAAAAAATAAAAAAATATTTATTCTTTTAACTAAAATTATTGATATATTTCAAAATAATAATATAATTATAAATGATAATAATATTTTGAAAAATGATAATATTATTGGTAATATTAAAATATTAGGTAAAAAAGTTATTATTACTGTATCTAAATATAATGCTAATTGTGAATTTTTAATAGACCAAGAAAATAAAGAAAGTTTTACATTCTTAGATTTATTATAATAGAAATTGATTTATGATTGATTTAATTAATCATTATACTAATCATAATGTCTTTACAACTACAAATCGATAAAGTAAAAAAACAACATCCTTTATGGAAAAGTAATTCAAGAATTATTGGTAGAGCCGGTTGGCAAGGATGTAACATGCATTTTACAAATATTCATTTTATTAAATCTGCATTTTAAATGTATAAAACACGTTTATTATTATTAATAATTTTATTTATAATATTAAATGTTTAAACAAGTTATTATTTGGGGTCATAAACTTCATAGTCATACACATAGTTACATTCATTATGGATTTCATAAAGCTTTTAATCATTTAGGTTATAAATGTTTATGGTTAGATAATAGTGATGATATATCTAATATTAATTTTTCTAATAGTTTATTTATAACCGAAGGACAAGTTGATAATAATATTCCAATTAGAAATGATTCCATTTATTTATTACATAATTGTAATACAACAAAATATTCTAGTATTAATAATGTATTTAATATACAAGTTATTACAAAAACAGAATTAAATAGATATTCTTATAATACACTTTCTAATGAATATGGTTTTTATTTAAATGATCAATTATTATTATGCTGGGCTACCGATTTATTACCTGATGAAATTAATAAAAATATTAATCTTGTTAAAAATGATAATATAGTATCATCAAAAAATTTAAATTTTGTTGGTATGCCTATATATCCATGGGATGAAGTTAAAAAATGGTGTGAAAATAATGGATATAATTATACTAATTGCGGAGGGTTTGATAAAAATGTTAGTTGTGAAGAAAATATGAAACTAATTCAAGAGTCAATATTAGCACCAGCATTTCAAGAAAAATGGCAGGTTAATAATGGTTACATACCATGTCGTATTTTTAAAAATATTAGTTATGGTAAAATAGGTATAACTAATAATCATTTTGTTAATGAATTATTTAATAATAAATTAATTTATGGTGAAAATATTTATGAAACATTAAATTTAGCTTTATTACATAATAATAAAGATAAGTTAATATCATTAATGGAAGAGGTTCGAGATAAACATACTTATATTAATAGAGTAAATTTAATATTATTATTTTTAAAATCTCAATTAAAAACTATGTAAATCTTTTAATTTATCATAAATTATTTTTAATGTAAATGCCTCATCTATTGTAAATTGACCATTTTTACAACATTTATTTAATGCAGTCCATAATATTTCTAAGAGTTCGTGTTTATCCATTTCATTAACAGATTTTTGTTGATTATCCATATAAATATATAAAATATTATATATTTATATGAAAACATTAATTAATAGTATAAATAAATTAATGCCATTAAAATCTTTAAAAATTATTAAACCATTATTAGTTAATTATAATTCAAATGATTGGGTTAAATATAAAAAAGAAACAGAATATTATGATAAATATATAATATATCAAGATAAAAATTATGAAATGATATTAATATCTTGGAATAAAAATGTTATTACACCTATACATAATCATCCAAAAAATGGTTGTATATTAAAAGTACTAGATGGTACACTTAATGAAACTTTTTATTATGATAATAAAATAATTAGTTCAGTATTAAATAAAAATGATATTGGATATAGAAATTGTGGTGAAATTCATACAATTAAAGCATATGAAAATAGTTATAGTTTACATATCTATTCACCTCCTAATTTTTATAATTAAAATAATTTTTATTACATTCACAATAATGTCCAATTGGTGGTGTTTGATTATATTTTGTCCAATTTTGTACACATTTAAAAGAACATCGTGTATCGAAAATTTTAATAATAGGTCTTTGTATTATACTGCATAGTTTATCCATTACTATTAATATATATTAATAGTAATAAATAAATATTTCAACTTTTTATTTATTTGTTATATACTAAGAAATAGTAAGTTAATATACCTATTATTGATAAACTAATAAAAGTTATAATTAATATAGTTGTTGTTGGTGATTCTGAATCTGATTCTGATTCTGATCCTGATCCTGATCCTGATCTTAATATTGGTTTCTTTATATTTGTATTACTAAAATCTCCTTCTATTTGTGTATTACTAAAATCTCCTTCTATTTGTGTACTACTAACATCTAACCATTGAAGAGATTTAGGTATAGATTCTTTAAATAAATTATTAATATCTCCTTCTATTTGTGTACTACTAACATCTAACCATTGAAGAGATTTAGGTATAGATTCTTTAAATAAATCACTAATATCTCCTTCTATTTGTGTACTACTAACATTTAACCAATAAAGAGATTCAGGTATAGATTCTTTAAATAAATCACTAATATCTCCGCTTATATCTGTAAAACTAACATTTAAAGTAGTAAAATTTGTAGGTATATCATTATTTTTAAATAAATTACTAATATCTCCTTTTATTTGTGTACTACTAACATTTAACGTATTAAAAGAGTCAGATATAGATTCTTTAAATAAATCACTAATATCTCCTTCTATTTGTGTACTACTAACACCTAAACTATAAACAGAATCAGGTACAGATTGATTTTTAAATAAATTACTAATATTTCCTTCTATTTGTGTACTACTAACATTTAACCCGTCAAAAGATGTAGGTATAGATTTTTCTTTAAATAAATCACTAATATCTCCGCTTATATCTGTAAAACTAACATTTAAAGTAGTAAAAATTGTAGGTATATCATTATTTTTAAATAAATTACTAATATTTCCTTCTATTTGTGTACTACTAACATCTAACCATTGAAGAGATTTAGGTACAGATTCTTTAAATAAATTACCAATATCTCCGCTTATATCTGTAAAACTAACATTTAAAGTAGTAAAATTTGTAGGTATATCATTATTTTTAAATAAATTACTAATATTTCCTTCTATTTGTGTACTACTAACATCTAACCATTGAAGAGATTTAGGTACAGATTCTTTAAATAAATTACCAATATCTCCTTCTATTTTTGTATTATTTAAATATAAAGTAGATAAAGAAGAAATATTTGCAATAGAATCATCATCCTTTCTAAATAAATCACCAATATCTCCTTCTATTTTTGAATTATTTAAATATAAAGTAGAAAAAGAAGAAATATTTATTACTTTTAATAATAAGTCCGTTGTTCTTTTAATTGTCCAGTTGTCTATTTTAACATTGTTTAGGTCTAATTTTACAATATCTTTTTTTTTAATATCTACAAGAATATTTATTTTATTTGTATATGGATTGTTCTCATTATTATAAACATAATCATATAATTTTTTAAAATTATTATTATTATTTAAATTATTTACAACATCTTGTATATTTGTTTGTGATCCTGTTGTTGGTGCTACTGTTGTTGGTGCTACTGTTGTTGGTGCTACTGTTGTTGGTGCTACTGTTGTTGGTGCTACTGTTGTTGGTGCTAC
>Ga0257126_1000310_pt1 | contig 40784 bp, 18 predicted proteins | sample SI060_120mmetaG_FD_190151 | JGI IMG/M metagenome (GOLD analysis project Ga0257126, IMG submission 190151) | Marine microbial communities from Saanich Inlet, British Columbia, Canada - SI060_120m | ecosystem: Environmental > Aquatic > Marine > Inlet | place: Canada: British Columbia | collected... | reverse complement strand
GGCTTTGAAGACAAGGGCGACATCGTGATCATGATCATCATTGACCGCGCGACTACCATGGATGGCGACACCTTGGTAAGGATCAGTCCGAGCGGATGCCCAGAAAAAGAGGTGCCCAGGCCTTCCTTCTTCATCGCCCTCACCGCCGATCCCAAAAACATAACTGCGTTGCTTACCGGGCCAATCATATTTGGAGACAAGATTCGCGACCGCTTGCTTAGTACGGATTTTGGCGGTGATGGTGAGGTCCCCGGTGATACAAAATTTCCCGGCGTCGGACTCGAGATGAGGCGCGTCCCATTTTCCCAATAAGCCCTCCCCGCCAAGAGCCTTTGCGGGAGGAAGCTTCTTGCGAGCTGAAATCAATTCAGCCTTGAGACGGGCCCGCTCGGCCAGGAGGTCCGGATCAGGATCAGCCACTGGAGGGCGATAGGTCATTGTCGGGCCTCCCTGTCCATGCCCCTTGCCACGGTGCTCGGTGTTGTTGAAAATTGCGAACAGCGAAAAGTAATCACGCTGACTAATCGGATCGAATTTATGGTCGTGGCACTCTGCACATTCCATGGTCAAACCTAACCAAACTTTTCCCGTCGTGTTGACGCGGTCGGTCACTCCTTTGAGACGATACTCTTCGACCGGGTAGGTGTTCCCACGAGCCTGGGGCGCGTTGCGGTGAAAGCCCGTCGCAATTCGTTGCTCGTCAGTCGCGTTGGGCAGCATATCCCCCGCAAGTTGCTCGATCGTGAATTGATCGAATGGTATGTTACGATGAAGCGCGCGAACCACCCAATCACGGTAGGGCCAGATCTGACGCATCTTGTCATCCGCAAAGCCCCGCGTGTCGGCATAACGAGCCAGATCGAGCCAATCCTGCGCCCGGCGTTCGGCATAATCGCGAGTCGCCATCAAGCGATCCACTAATCGTTCGTAAGCTCCAGGTGCCGCGTCATTGAGAAACTGATCCAATTGCTGCGGAGTCGGCGGCAAGCCAGTGAGATCCAAAGTGACCCGGCGAATCAAGGTCCTACGATCAGCCTCGGGCGAGAACGACAGTTCCTCTTCTTCGAGCCGTGCTCCGATGAATTGATCGATGGGATTGCGCGCTCCCGACACCACCGGAGGCGCCCTCTTTTTCGGCGGCACAAAAGCCCAGTGCGTCTGGTATTTTCCGCCCTCCTCAATCCAACGTTTGAGCACTTCTTTTTCCCCTTCCGTGAGACTCTTATTACTCTCCGGCGGAGGCATTAATTCGTCTTCATCGTCATGTGTGATGCGATGCCAGACTTCGCTTTCTTGCAAAGCGCCCGGCTTGATCGCCTGAACGCCATCCTTCAAAGAATAGGCTCCTTCCTCCGTATCCAAACGCAACCCGGCCTCTCTCGTCTTCGCATCAAACCCATGACACGCGAAACATTTGTCGGAAAGAATCGGCCGAACATCCCGATTGAATTCCAGTTTGGCCAATGCTCCCGGAGCGGAAAGAAGTAATCCCACGACGAAAGCAAGATAACAAGTAGCTGAATGAGAACGCATATTCCTCGGAACGGATTGGATAATAGTATCTGTGGATGCGATTCACAAAACAAGAAATTCCAGATTTGACGACTGTTGTCGTTTGGGAGGCAGAATTTTAACTGTGAGTGACTCAAAAATTAGGCGCCGCGTCGAATTGCCCGGTCACATAATACCAAGCCCTTCGGGCGTCGATTCCGAGCTTGATTGTGTCGTAGGATTTTATTTCTTCGTCATTGATAATAATCGTCAGCTTAAAGGCTTTCACCCACCCTTGACAACCCATCTCATTTAGCAATCAGTCCCTTATGAAAAAGACTTTCGCAGCCGTTACCGCAACCTTGTTGATTGCCCTACCTGTTAGCGCAGCGCTAAAATTGACCGTTGCCGATCGATCGGAAAAACTCTCACCGCCCCACGGCAAGGTCGGATCGACAATTGTTGCAGCCGGTAACTCGAAGGGGCAGACATTCACGGTAAAGAAAACCGGAAAACTCGAGGGCCTTTTCGTGCTGACCGCCGGGGTTGTGAACGCCGCCGATCTGACGGTCAGTATCTATCGCACCGAGAATGACTATCCGGTCGGTGATATGCTGCATTCAGAATCTGGAAGGTTGCCCAAGGGCGCCGCCGAGGCCACCCTAAAGCTTGAATTTGAATCGCCGCCACAACTAAAGACAGGCAACTATGCCCTAGTGCTTTCCGCCGAGGAATCCGATCTGCACTTCATCCTAGGCCGCGGATACGCCGGTGGTCGAGCGATCCGCAACAACAAGAGTTCCAAAGGCCGTTGGGCCAGTGCGGGCGGAAAGGACAGAGATTTCGCCTTCAGCTTGCTGGGTATTGAAGCCGCGAGTAAATCTGCTTTTCAAGAAGCGTCCGGCGTAGCCGGGGTATCGGTCAAATTGCTTCGTCATACGAATCCGCCCTTCATTCCGGTAGCCTTCAATAAGATCAGGCGTCAGCCAAACATCGTCACCGTGATGGTAGACGATCTTGGCTGGAACCAGATCGGTGTTGAGCAGAGCACGATGGGGACTAATCCAAAGCTTTACCGCACACCAAACCTAGTGAAGCTCGCTGCCGGAGGACTCAGTTTCACTAATGCTTATGCCCAGCCCAACTGCGCGCCGACCCGCGCGGCCATGCTATCGGGACAATACCCTGCGCGCATCCACAATGATGTCTACTGTGTCGGGAGCCTCAACCGATACGGTCGTGGAGGAATTTCGAAGGAGAAGGCAAAATTCACCGCTCCGGAACAGACGGAAGATGTGGCTGCCGAAGCAATCACCGTTGCTGAAGCGATGCGCAAAAACGGTTATGCAACCGCGCATATCGGCAAATACCACGTCGGCGGACATGGAGGTGGGGAGACCCTTCCTGAAAACGCCGGTTTCGATATTAACATCGGTGGCTTTACGCAGGGACATCAGCCGGTCTGCTTTGCCAGCAAGGATGGCGACAATTGGGTATTCAGGAAACTCGGGCGCGGCCACTTCGACCGCTTCGCCGAACCCTACACCGAGTCGTATCTGAAACAGCACAACTTTCCGCTGTCTCTGCTTGGCACGCCGAAGCATGTTAGCGACGCATTATCCGATGCCATGGAAGAGACCATCGGCAAGTTCGCCGACGACGAGAAGCCCTTCTATCTTCAACTCCATCCTTATGCAGTGCACGGTCCCGTGCGTTCACGGCCGGACCTAAAAGAAAGCACCGGCGATGAACTTGCCGGCTTCGTTGCCAGCATTGATCTAACAATCGGTCGTCTGCTGAAGGTTTTGAATGACACCGGCTGCGCCGAAAACACCCTGATCCTCTTCACCTCCGACAATGGCGGCACCCACAAGGACAACCTCCCTCTGCGCGGAAAGAAAGGAATGTTCACCGAAGGCGGTATCCGCGTTCCCTTGATCGCCTACTGGCCGGGTGTCATCCCCGCCAACACAGTCACCGATCATATGGTCCATACAGTCGACTACTACCCAACCTACCTTCAATTCGCCGGCGATCGTTGGATACCCCCAGAAGCCGAACATCCTCTCGATGGAGAATCCTTCGTCGATGTCCTGCTCAATCCGAATACTGACCGCATGCGTGATCCGATCTTCTACCTTTTCCCCGGCTACATGGATTCGCGCGCCCAGCCCACTGTCGCTACCATCGACGAGATCGAGGGACAACGCTACAAGCTTCTCTATTTCTACGAAGCCGACGATTGGGAACTCTACAATTTGAATCACGACATCGGAGAAAAAACCAATCTCATTAAGACCCACACCTCCATCGCCGCCTCGCTTTCCCAAAAGATACATGCCTGGCTCAGCCAGAAACATTCGACCTGGAGACCGAAATATCCGTTGAAAAAGGATGATGGCAAGTCGGCGGGACCGCCGCCCTCGTTTTAGCGACTTAGGCGGAAAGCCATATGGGGGGAGAGTCCCGATCTCTCATCAGTATGACCTCAACTGATCAAGATGCCTAAAACCCGGGCCCTCAAGCTGTTTGTCACCGACGACTTGGGCCTGAGCCTTTCCGCAAAAAGCAAATTCCTGACGGTAGCATTTAAATCAGGTGATTCTCGCCTTAAGCGAGGATTTGCTGCACCACATGCGCTTCCTCCACTCCAGTTAGACGGGTGTTGAGTCCTTGAAATTTGAAAGTGAATCGCTCGTGGTCCATCCCCAAGCAGTGGAGGATGGTCGCATTCATATCGTTGATGTGCACAGGATCTTTGACGATGTTGTAACAATAGTCGTCTGTGGCACCATGGACGTTACCACCTTTGATCCCTCCACCCGCCATCCAAATTGAAAAGCAGCGACCGTGGTGATCGCGGCCGTTACCCAAGCCTCCTTGGCTGTAACTAGTGCGCCCAAATTCGCCGCCCCAAATCACCAGAGTGTCGTCGAGTAACCCTCGCTGTTCAAGATCAGTGACCAGCGCTGCCGAGGCCTGATCGGTATCCTTACACTGCGCGGTCAGATGAGGAACGAGGCTGCCGTGTTGGTCCCAACCACGGTGGAACAGTTGCACGAATCGCACGTCGCGTTCGGCCAGGCGCCGCGCCAAAAGACAGTTGTAAGCGTAGGTGCCCGGTTGACGCGCGGCATCGCCGTAGAGTTTGAAAGTGCTCTCTGGCTCGTCCGAAAGATCGACGATTTCCGGAGCGGTGGTCTGCATGCGGAAGGCCATCTCATACTGGGCGATGCGTGTCTGGATCTCCGGGTCGCCGAAGCGGGCAAACGAATCCCCGTTGAGGGCCGCGAGATCATCGAGCATCTCGCGCCGTGTCGAGCGATCGAGCCCATTGGGATCTTTGAGGTAGAGAAGCGGATTCCTACCGCTGCGCATCAATACACCCTGATGGTTTGAAGGAAGAAAACCACTTCCCCATAAGCGGGAGAAAATTGGCTGTCCCGGATTCTTCCCATTCCCCTGCGAAAGGAGAACAATGTAGGCAGGCATGTTCTCGTTTGCGCTTCCTAATCCATACCCTGCCCAAGCACCGAGGCTGGGACGACCCGGAATCTGCGAACCAGTGTTAATCAAAGTGATCCCGGGGTCATGATTGATCGCCTCGGTATGCATCGAATTGATCACCGTGAGTTTGTCAGCAATTGACGCCGTGTAGGGTATAAAATCGCTCATCCAAGTGCCACTCTCTCCGCGCTGCTTCATCGGCGACATCGGACCACAGACTAAAAAATTCTTCAGCCCGGCGGTCATCCCGGTCACGCGCTGTCCGCCACGGACGCTGTCGGGCAATTCGCTGCCATGCAATTTTTTGATGGCTGGCGAATGATCAAAAAGGTCGATGTGCGACGGCCCACCCGACTGGAACATGTAGATGACGCGCTTTGCTTTCGCCGGGAAATGCGGCAGATCATTCTGACCAGATTCCGCGCCCCCAGCATCATTGAGCAGTGAGGTCGCGGCAAGGGCACCAAGTCCGATACCAGACTGCCCCAGAAAGGCGCGACGCGAAAGTAGAGTGTCGGTGTCGTCGTTGATGATCATTGTCTTGTCACGGCTTCATCCATGTTTAGCAAAGTGCTAGCGACCAGCATCCACGCGGTCTGATTGGGATCGCCGCTGTCTTGTGCTCCGGCAGCGGTGAGCAATTGCTGCGCTTTCTCAGTGTCCGATTGAAAAATCTTCTGATAGCGAGTCAGGGCGGTGGACAGAATTTTTAGTTCTCTTGCAGTCGGTCCCCGGCCAAGAACACGCCGGGCGCCGTGGGTGACCCCCTTCTCCACCGATCCTGCAGCCGCCATAAGATCGCCGAGCGCCCGCGCAGCCTCCAAGAACTGCGGGTCGTTCTGTAAAACCAGCGCCTGTAACGGAGTATTAGTATTCAGCCTGCGCACCGTACAGGTCTCGCGGGAGGGCGCGTCAAATATTGCCATACTCGGCGGGGGGGAGGTTCGTTTCCAGGCCGTATACATACTGCGACGGTAGAGTGCCCGGCCACTACCAGGCAGAAATTTCTGGGAGGTGAATCCGGCCGGGTAGCCGTAGTGACTAATCTCCGCCCACAGGCCATCCGGCTGGTAGGGATGGACGCTCGGGCCACCAAGGTCGCGATTAATCAAGCCCGCTGCCAAGAGCGCACTGTCGCGGACGAACTCGGCACCAAGCCGGAAACGTGGCGCACGGGCTAACAGGCGGTTGTAGGGATCTAATTCAAGAGAGTCGGGCGTCGCCGCAGACGATTGGGCGTAGGTTTCGGACATCACGATCTGCTTGAGAACGCGCCGCAGATCCCATCCGTGCTCGACAAAATCAGCCGCTAGCCAGTCCAGTAATTCGGGGTGCGACGGATACTCGCCCTGCGCACCGAAATCCTCAGCGGTTTTCACCAAGCCGGTTCCAAAGATCATCTGCCAATATCGGTTAACAATGACGCGCGAGGTCAACGGGTGCGCTGGGTCAACTAGCCATCTGGCGAGTTCCAGTCGGGTCTTCGCCTTGCCATCGGGACCATTCAGAGGAGGGAGGATCGCCGGCCCATCTGCAGTGACTTTCTCTCCGGGTTGGTCGTAGGCCCCACGGTCAAGAATATGGGTGTCGCGCGGTTTGTAGTCCATCACCATAACAGTGGCGCGACCCGATTGCGCGGTCTTGCTCAGCACTTTCTCCTCAAGGTTGAGCTGATGGATATAAATTTTGAAAGGTCCCGATACAGCAGCAAAAGCATCGTTGATCGTTTTCCAATCAGCTTTGCTGCGCTTCGGCTTCGGTTTTGAGAGGGCGGCATAGAGAGCTGAATTTCCTGCGCCGGAAGGTGCCTCCTCTGACAATTTCTTCCCCCACGGCTGGGCACCGTACTGACCCAAATCAGCCGCTGGTTTCCACTTGGCACCCACGACTTTCGCCGACCATGCCGAACTGCTCACAAAGTGTTTTACAGTGCCATCGTCAGCGCGCACCGCGAGACTGAACAACAAGCCAGCCGGGCTCGGGCCATCGTTGGCGGCGGAGACTTCAAGGTGGTTTTCTCCCGCTTTCAAATTGGTGATCCGAACAATTTTTGGCTCCATCCAAAGCGACTTTTTTTCAATCGCCTTCCCGCCGTTAATCTTGACCGTGCACGCGTCATCACAGGTGAAAAGCAACTGCGCGGCGGTTGGCTCCCCCTCGAGTTGGAAGCGATGCTCGAACTGCGCCTTCGCCGCTTGTTTATCGTCAGCCGCCCAGATCCACGAGGCCGAGCTATGTGGAACGCGAGGCAAATCTGCGGGCTTTGTTGCCTCTTTCGGCGGCGGTGCGAGGGTCGGCAAGGTGCGTGATTCCCACTCGTCGCGGATCCTGGCCATTGCTGGTTCAGGTGTGACGCGTAACCGGTCGAGTTCAGCGATCCGTTGACGCACGTCGCGCTTGACCCGATCAGCATCACAGATCGCCGATCCGGCTTCGATCAGTGGTGCGGTGTTGGAATTCGTCCCGCCACTGCCCGGCTCACTCGATTGGTTGAAGAAGGCGTAAAACTGGTAGAATTCCTTTTGTGAGATCGGGTCGTATTTATGATCGTGACACTGCGCACATTTCATGGTCAGCCCCATGAAGACAGTGGCGACCGTGTCGACCTTATCGACGTTATAAGTCACGCGATATTCCTCGGGGATCGTTCCGCCCTCGTGCGTGTTCATGCTGTTGCGCAAGAACCCAGTGGCAACGCGCTGCTGCTCGGTGGCCTGTGGTAAAAGATCGCCGGCGATCTGTTCGACCGCGAACTCGTCGAAACGCTTGTTGGTGAGGAAAGCATGAATTACCCAGTCGCGCCAGATCCACATGTCACGATGGTCATCGATCGAGTAACCGTTGGTATCCGCATAGCGCGCGCCGTCGAGCCAATCGACCGCGAGCCGTTCAGCAGTCGCGGGCGACGCAAGCAGCCGGTCAACCACCCGCTGGTATGCACCCGGTTTTTGATCGGCCAGGAAGACATCAATCTCCTCAGGCGTCGGGGGCAATCCGGTTAAGTCCTGAGTGAGCCGGCGCAACAAAGTCTCCCGGTTCGCGGGCGAAGCAGGCCGCAAGCCACTCTCCTCGAACTGCGCACGGATCAATGAATCGATCGAGGCTCCCTTTGGGGCAGCTACCGTTTGGAAGGACCAGTGTCCTTCATACCCGGCGCCCTGATCGATCCAACGTCCCAGGAGTTCGATTTGCTCCGGGGAGAGCCGGTGGTTCGAATCGGGCGGCGGCATGATTTCCTCCGGGTTCTTCGAGCGGACGCGTTTCCACAGCTCGCTTGCTCCCCGGTCTCCGGGAACCAGAGCCTGGCGATCCTTTCCTTTGCCGAGCGGGGCCGTCGCCGCTTCGAACGAATGCAGTTGCAGTCCTGCCTTCGCATCGTGTGCATCCGTTCCATGGCAACCGAAGCAGTTGTCCGATAGGATCGGGCGGATGTCGCGGTTAAAGCTAAGCGCCACTTCATCCGCGGGCAATGCGGAGGAAGCGAATAGCGCTGAGAAAATTCCTCTTAAGTGTTTCACCAATTGGTTTCCTAACGGAGAGCTAAGCCATTCCTCTCTCTAGTCCTTACCACCCGAGAAATAGTGATGGTCTTTATCTCCGGCAGAAAAGATGTAGGCAATCAAGTCACTCAGTTCATCAGAGTTGAGCCCATTGATAAGCGAAGGTGGCATGTGTGAGACTTCATGGGGTTTTCTGCTCTTCACATCTGCGGCCTTGATTTGCACGTTGCTGTCAGCAGAGAAGGGATTGGTCATGAGATGAAGCATCCCGTCTTTTTCTTTGGCAATACGGCCAATGACAGTGGAACCATCCTTCATAGCAAACCCAGTGCTGATGTATTGATCTGAAATCACCTTGGATGGTTCAACAATGTTCTCCATCATGTCCCGTAAAGCGTAACGATTGGCGGAGCCAGTGAGATCCGGGCCGATCCCCATCCCCTCCCCGGCAAAGCGGTGGCACGACGCACATGCGGTAGCGTGGAAGAGGTTTTCTCCTCTAGCGAAATTTCGGCCTTTCATATTCCCTTCAACCGCCGAGACCGCGCTTTGCACAGTCCACGAACGACCCGGGCCTTTGGGAGTTTGGATTGCCCGAGCTGGCATCATGGATTTGGCGGAGGCGGCTTCGTATTTTTTGCGGGCTCCTTCATTCGTAACATTAGCGAGCGCTTGCTTGCGGGAGTTTTCAATGAAGGCCCCATAGCTGTTTCCGCCCTGCCAGGTTTTTGCTCGAGGGAACCATGAGAAATAGCTCGCATGGTCGGCGGCGCTCCAACCCTCTTTGATCGAGCGGAGTGAGAAGGCCAGGGCGAATTGTTGCACATTCGGACGGAATTGTTCGGTCCGCTGAGCCGCTTTGGCATAATTGTCATTTCGCTGCAGGACTTTGTCGTCGAGAATCTTCTCCTGAATGTCAGTGGCATTAAGAACCAGCTGCACGGTCTTGGACACCGCGCCAGGGGCATTCAAATAGAGTAGAATCTGACTGAGTTCGCGATTCACGAAATTATCCTCGTGTGGGTATAAACCATTCAAGGCCCCAATCACTGAGGCTGCATCACCAGAGCTCGGTTTATCGAGTCGAGTGAAGGCCAATTGATACGCGCGCAGAGCGGCCAAAAACTGCTTCGCTTCCATGTTTTTGAAATCCAACTGATTCAATGCCGCAAGGATCTTAGGCTGTTGGTCTTTTGTGCCCATGCGTGCCAGCGCAGTGGAAAGTTCGATCACGCCCCAGGGAGATTTCTCTTTGGTGAGATGCTGTTGCCACTTTGTTGCCGGCTGTTTCTCGAGAGCCACGCGTGCCGCATATCGGATGAACCGGTCTTGGTGTTTCAGGTATGGCAGCGCTTTGGCAATCGCCTCTTCACCAACACCGTTCTCATGAAGAGTTTCAATTTTACGACGAAGGGTGAGATCCGTATCGACCGCACCAGCTTTCACCCGAGCAGTTGATTCGTCACCCACGTAAGTGAGCTTATAGAGAGCCGAAGTGGTCCGGCGTCCACCAACCATAAAGTACATATCGCCATCTGGATGAATGGTGACATCGGTTAAAGGAAGAGGTTTTCCGGAGACAAATTCTTCCTTGGTTGCTTTGTAGCTCGCTCCGTCCTGCTCAAGATGGATCGCATACATCGTTCCATAGGTCCAGTCGTTGATGTAGATCGCTTTTTGGTATTTCGCGGGAAAGCGGGCTCCCAGTCCATTACTGACTCCGGTCGGACTACCAGGTCCAATGTCGATCGTTGCCGGTAAAGTATCGGTGTAATAGTTCGGCCATTTGCCAGTGCCATGGCGCCAGCCCCAGTCCACGCCAGAAACGACATGATTCACGCGGGTGGGACGATACCATGGAGCGCCAATGTCGTATTCCATATCCGCATCGAACGCGAAGAGTTCACCATCCAGATTGAAGGCCGCGTCAAATTCATTACGGAAGCCGTGGCAGATCATTTCCTGGGTTTTACCGTCTGGGCTAACCTTCATGATGAAACCGCCAGGAGCCATCCGCCCATTATTGTGACCCCGTCCGTCGGGCATGCGCGGAAGAATATGATCTTCTTTCCAGGCTTTTGCCATCCGGTATGAAGTCACGGAGGGTGGCATGTCCGTGTTATTACCTCCCACCATGTAAATCGACTTTTTATCCGGGCTCAGCACCAGGCTATGCGATCCGTGCTCGCCACCAGCCTTGAGCGGAATAAGATATTCCTCTTTATCATACTGGTCGTCGCCATTGGTATCGCGCAAGCGGTAGAGGCCACGCTTCCCCTCGCCAACCATGATATAGAGGCTATCAAAAGCATAGAGCGCACCATGGCCGCCGCTCACATTGACCTTAAGCCTTTCAACCGAAACTTTCGGGTTCAGCGTCACCCGGTAAATTCCACCATATTGGTCCGTTGTGATGAGCCGCCCCTTGGGATCGACCGTCATCCCTACCCATGAACCCTGCGATGCCTTATTTACGTCATAAATCTTCTCCGCCTTGAAACCCGGTAAGGTGGTCACCGGGATTGACTTAGGCGAATTCGTGGCTTTAGCAATTTGGCCAGGGCCTGCCGCTTGGTTGAAAACATTCCCCCAGGGTTCTGCTCCATACTTCTTCAGCTCAACGGCTTGGTGCCATTCGCCCTCATGCGACTGCGCCATCCAGCTCTTATTGGTGACCAGTTTTTGCTTTCCAGCCTTCAGCGACATGATGAAACCGGCCATCGAACCTTCATTATCGGCCTCAACGAGCACGTAATTCTTTCCAGCCTGAAGAAACTTCGCAACATCCATCCTGACTGGCGTCTCCCAATTTTTAGAAGCGGTGACTTTTTTACCATTGATGCTGAGTTTAAAGGAATTGTCACAGGTAATGATCAAGGGAGCCTTGGCTGGCTTTGCCTTAAGCGTCAGAGTTGTTTTAAAGTTCGCCTCTTCGCTTGCGATGGTGCCGGCCTTCCAAATCCACATGGGATCGGCAGCAAAGGCCTTCGGGCACAAAAGGCTCAAAATGGTGAGGTGAATCAGGTAATGTTTCATTAGGTATTTACTACGGTAATTTTGATGTGAGCTTTCCAGAATTTTGCCCCAAGTGGAGCGCAAAGACTATGATGTCAGAGGGAGAGAAGAGCAAGATGGTTAATTGACCCTAAGAAATACCTGTGCATTTTAATTCGTCGTTTATCCAAGAAAATAACCAGACCACCTTTCATTCTTATGCCAGTATCCGCCATCATGAAACTTTCGCTGGTCGTCCTTCCTTCCCTCCTGCTGGTCTCGATCGCTTTTGGTGAACCACCGGTGGATTTCAACCGGGACATCCGGCCAATCCTCTCGGCGAACTGCTTCGCCTGTCATGGACCAGACAAGGAGGCCCGTGAAGGTGATCTGCGGCTTGATACCGCAAAGGGGGCTAGGAAAATGCTCGGACCGGTAGAGGATAGCGAGTTGGTCTATCGGATTGAGACTGACGATCCCGACGACCTCATGCCGCCAGAGGACACGGGGCATGTTCTCACCGAGACTCAAAAGCAATTGCTGCGGGCTTGGGTCGCTTCAGGGGGGGAATACGATACGCACTGGTCCTTTGAACCGCCCGTTAAGGCGGCCGTGCCAGAGGGCAGGCATCCCATCGATCACTTTGTCGGTAAGCAACTGAAAAAGACGACCGGGCTTGCACCTGCAGACGAGGCGGATCGTTACGCGTTGATCCGCCGGGTGTCGCTCGACCTTACTGGTTTGCCTCCGACGATTGAGGACACAGACACCTTTGTAAAATCGGGTGATTTCGAAGCGGTGGTTGATCGCTTGTTGGGGGCTGAAGATTTCGGTGAACATTGGGCACGAATGTGGCTCGACTTGGCGCGTTTTGCGGACACGAAAGGTTACGAGAAAGATCGTCACCGCGACATGTGGCGCTTCCGCGATTGGGTGATCGAGGCACTCAACCGCGACCTGCCCTACGACCAGTTCACGATTGAACAACTCGCTGGCGACCTCTTGCCCAAGCCTACGACCGAGCAGATTCTGGCAACCGCTTTCCACCGCAACACGATGGAAAATGACGAGGGAGGCACAGACGATGAGGAGTTCCGCGTCGCTGCCGTCAAGGACCGAGCGGACACCACAATGCAGGTTTGGATGGGGCTCACAATGGGCTGCGCCAAGTGTCACTCACACAAGTATGATCCGATCAGTATCGGAGATTACTACTCGTTCTACAGCTTCTTCAACCAAACCGAGGATGCCGACCGACCTGCGCCCGTCATGCTAACTCCCACGGCCGAGCAAAGCGAACAGGTCGCGAAGTTCGAAGCGGAAATTAAGGCGCTCGATCAAAAGCTAAAGGCAAAGCCAGCAGGCTACGCAGAGGCTTTTTCCAAATGGAAAGCGGCCTTTAAAAAGACGCCGCCCTGGCAACCGTTAAAGCTGGCCGGGATGGAGTCCAAACAGGGCGTAAAGCTGACTCAAGCAAAAGACGGGACGCTCAAGGTCCGCTCGGAAAATCCGGAGAAAGACACCTGGACCCTGACCCTTAATCTGCCAGCGGGGGAAACCTTGACCGCACTGCGCATTGACGCGCTGCCAAAAAAAGAGGGTGGTAAGTGGCCAGACAAGAACGTGGCCTTGCGTGAGCTCACAGCAGAGTTTCTCGCCCCGGGCGCCAAACCCGTGAAGCTCAAACTTGCCAACCCGCGCGCTGATTTTTCGCAACGCGGCTGGGAAGTCGCCAGGGCGATTGATGGCAAGCCTAAAGCAGGCTGGGCATTCTCCCCCAAGGCCGCCGAGCCGCACGTTGCAGTGTTCGATTTTGCCAAGCCGATCTCGGGCGGGCAACTACGCCTGACTTTGGACATGGAATACGGCCTCGGGCTGATTTTCGAATCGTTCCGCTTGTCAGCAAGCACACATCCGGTGAAATGGTTGACCGCGAACCTCGATCCGATCGCGGGTCTGGAAAAAATGTTTACCGAACAAGTCTACGGACCGACGCGCGAACTGAAGGCGAAATTGGAGACAACACAGAAAGCGCTCAAGGGTGTGCAATCGAGGATTTCCAAGACCGCGATCATGCGAGAGCTTGCTGGAGAGAAGCGTCGCAAAACTCGTATTCACAATCGCGGTAATTTTCTCGATCAAGGCGACGAAGTCGAAGCGGGCGTGCCGGAGATCTTCGGCAAGTTGCCCGGCGAATCGCCAGCGAACAGATTAGGCGTTGCACAATGGCTGATGCAGCCGGAGAACCCACTCACCGCGCGAGTCATGGTGAACCGGGTTTGGGCGCGGCTTTTCGGCATCGGAATCGTCGAGACCGAGGAGGATTTCGGCTCACAAGGAGCGGTGCCATCGCATCCCGAATTACTCGATTGGCTGGCGGTGGACTACCGCGTGAAGGGATGGTCGCTCAAACAACTGCTGAAGACTATCGTGATGTCCGGGACCTACCGGCAAAGCGCGGTGGTGACGCCCGAAAGACTTGCGGCGGACCCACGCAATCGGCTCCTCAGCCGAGGGTCGCGCTTTCGTCTCTCAGCGGAAATGGTGCGCGATCAATCACTCGCCGCGTCCGGCTTGCTAACGCGTAAACTTGGTGGCCCATCAGTGATGCCACCGCAACCAGATGGCGTTTGGAAGTCAACCTACAGCGGTGAGCGATGGAAAAACGCAACCGGACCGGACCGCTACCGGCGCGGGCTTTACACCTACGCCAAGCGCACCAGCCCACATCCAGCAATGCTCTCCTTTGATGCCGGCAGCGGCGAAGTTTGCCAAATCCGCCGGGTCCGCACCAATACGCCCTTGCAAGCACTCGTGACCCTAAACGACACAGCCTTCATCGAAGCAGCCGGTGCCTTGGCAAAGCGGATGACCAACATCGAACACGGTTTCCGGCTTGTCCTAACACGCCTGCCGACCGCGGAGGAAGCTAAGCGACTGAACGCGCTTTACGAGACGATGAAAGCCGACTTCGCATCGAAACCGGAGGAGGCTCAGGCACTGCTTCAGTCCGCCGGACTCAAAGAAGGCGACGCGGCCCGGGTGTGCGTGGCGAGCGTCATTCTCAACCTTGATGAAACTTTGATGAAACCATGAACCTCAAACTCGAACAACTTCGCGCAAATACACGGCGCCACTTTTTCAAGCAATCCGGTCTCGGCTTCGGTGCGATTGCCCTGCAGCAATTGTTGTCAGCTGAGACAGCAGCAGCCGCGAAGCCGCGGTTCCGCATTCCGGCCAAGGCCAAGTCGATCATCTACCTGCACATGGCGGGCTCGCCATCACAAATTGATTTGTTTGAGAACAAGCCGGCCCTAACCAAGTATCACGGCAAGGTTTGCCCGGACGAGTATCTCGAAGGAAAACGCTTCGCCTTTATCAAGGGGAAGCCAAAGATGATGGGTCCTGTATTCGACTACGCCCAGCATGGCGAGAGTGGCCAGTGGATCAGCAGTCTCCTTCCCGGTCTCAGTTCCGTGATTGATGATGTCTGTGTCATCCGCTCGATGCACACCGAGCAGTTCAACCACTCGCCCGCGCAGCTTCTTTTGCAAACCGGAAGCCAACTCCTTGGTTCACCATCGATGGGATCGTGGGTGACCTACGGACTCGGCAGCGAGAACCAGAACCTACCCGGTTTTGTGGTGCTCGCCTCAGGTGGTAAAACGCCAAGTGCCGGCAAATCCTTGTGGGGTTCGGGATTCCTGCCGACCGTTTATCAGGGTGTGCAGTGCCGCACTGATGGCGGCGATCCTATCCTGTATCTTTCGGATCCAAAGGGCATGAGTCGCCAAATGCGCCGCAAGACGCTCGACGCCCTCAACGACTTAAACGAACTCCAGCACCAACAAATCGGCGACCCGGAAACCCTCACTCGCATCTCGCAGTATGAGTTGGCTTTCCGCATGCAAATGTCGGTCCCGGAGGTGATGGACATCAGCAAGGAACCAAAGCACATCTTGGATCTTTACGGTGCGCAACCGGGCCACGTTTCTGCCGCCGAAACCGCCGCCGACCCACGCCAGATTTACAAGGGCGACGATCCAACCTTCGCCAACAACTGCCTCCTAGCACGGCGACTGGTCGAAAACGGAGTGCGCTTCGTGCAGCTCTACGATTGGGGTTGGGATCACCACGGTTCGTCGCTGGGCGAATCAATCGATGAAACTTTGCCGATCAAATGTCAGCAAATCGACAAGGCCATCGCGGGCCTCATCAAAGACCTGAAACAGCGTGGCCTGTTCGATGAAACACTCATCGTCTGGGGCGGCGAGTTTGGACGCACCCCGATGATGCAGAACAACGTACGTAACGAATTGAAAAAAGGATTCTACGGCCGCGACCACCACCCGCACGCCTTCACGATGTGGATGGCGGGAGCCGGGGTAAAGCCAGGTGCTTATGGCTCGACAGACGACATTGGTTACTACATCGCGGAAGACAAAGTGGGGATCCGTGATTTACAATCCACGATCCTGCACCAGCTCGGACTTGATCCGCAACGCTTCAGCTTTCCCTATCAGGGACTTGACCAACGCCTCATTGGACCAACCACCGACGGGAAAGTGATCAGCGATATCCTTACCTAAGCTTGGTCGTTCTATTTCCCTAATTCGATGATCGCATCCGCGAAGGCAGTTCCTGTTTTCTCAAAGAAAGCGGCGCTGCCGAAATAATGATAGGCTCTATTACTCCCAAGTTTTGCCCAAGTATCGGGGTCCTTGTCTTTGTTCTCAAAAGCTTTCCCGGCATCGTAGTCCCAAAAATCAGCGGTCTTCACGGTGATGACGTTGCCTTTAAATTCAGGCATTTGCGCGGTCGCGATTTGCGCGTCGGCCAGGATCTTGGTCGTTCCTTTTTGCTCGGCACCTTGGTGCCCCATCGCTCCAATCACAAAAGGAAGCTTGGGTAACTTTAAGTCTTTGCGGACATCTCTGATGAAATGCGCCATGTTCTCCTGATAGGTGCTTGTGGAATGGTCAGAGAACTTATCGTTGAAGCCCTGAAACCAGACGAACCCCGCAATCTCATACCCCTGCCCCTTGTAGTTGGGCGCGTAAGTTTTGAGATCACCGAGAGTCTCACCAACACTTGTCATCATCAGTCGATAATAATGCCCAAACCCCTCCCTATATTCCTCTTTTGAAAAGGGCTTCTTTTTCTTTTTTGCTTTATCTTCCAGCGCCTGAATGAAGGCATCGTCCGGCTTCCGGCCACTGGGTGGCAGGAAATCGCGAAAGAGTGATTTCCCTCCCCAGGCTGCTTTGATGATTAACACGTCTTCATCCAGCTTGTCACCGATGGTCCATCCAAAGGAAAGTTCCGGGCCAATCTTCTCATTACTGGCCCCATAGCCCACGCTCATGGGTCCATGCATTTCTTTTTCGATGTGATTAATGAAAACATCATTCCTTTTAACGAAGGATCCACCTTGATGGTATTTTTCGAATCCCATTTTGAGTTTCGGATCTTTTAAGCGGTTCTCAATCACAGAGGTCGTGCAATGTCCTTGCATATTGGATTGCCCAGCTAAGATGTAGATCTTCAGCTTTTTGTTTGCTGCGAGGAGACCGTTTGACAGGCTGCATGCGAGGAGGAAGAGGGTGAGTTTTTTCATCATAATTTAGGGTGAGGGAGAGAAAGATTAAACTAAGAGTTCATGGAGGGGGCCTTCTTGGTCGAGATCGCTCAGCCCAAGATCCAAGTGGCCAAAATGTTTGTCGGGCAGGCCAGCCGCCTGCACGATGGTTGTGAGGAAGTTGCCGATCGTACGATGTCCCTGCTTGCCGTAATCGGGATACTGTAGATAGCGCCCGGTGGACTTCAGCCGGCCATTAAACTTACCGCCAAAAAGCAAAAGAGGCCACTCGTTGGCGAAGGAGTGATGCTTATCTGAGTTATCGCTAAGGTAGACGATGACAGTATTGTCCAGCATCGTGCCATCGCCTTCGGGCACCTTCGCAAGTTTATGCATCAGCCCAGAGAGAAGCTCGAGGTGAAACTTACGAATCAAATCTCGGCACTGCTCGGAATTGTGTTCCCCAATCGTCGCGCCATGGCCGATGCCGTGAACTGTCCCAGGTATTCCAATACCGTCGTAGTTGGTTTGAAGATCATCGCAAAGAATGCTGATAGAATTGGAGAGACCGCTAATCAAGGTGGCGGCCGCTAAATCAAAGTGCGCTTCGAGATGATGCGTGGGGGTGGGCGAGGTGAACGTGTCGGTCACTTCCGGTGCATTCTGATTCAAAATCTTCTGCATGCCTGTGAGCTTAATGCGGCGCTCTTTCAAGGCATCAAACCCCTCTAGATAATAGTCGAGCTTCTCGGCTTCGGCCCCATTGAGTTGTCGCTTCAGCTTTTTGACATCATTTGATACGAAGTCCAAGATATTGCCTGAGGCCGCATACTTCTTTTGAACATCTCCAGATTCTGCGATCGAACCGAAGAGATTCATGTAGGCAATCATAGGGTTGCACTGATAGGGAAGTTGCTTACCCCCTCCAGCCGAAGAAATAGATGGATAAGCAACAGACTCCGAACCGTTGCCCATCTTTAAACCCACATGATTGAAAACACTCGGGAACTTCTTGGCCAGATAACCATCGATGGTATGAGCGATCGGCTTTTTGGTGTTCGAACCCTTAAAGGCACCCAGCGCGCCATAAAATCCACTATGGCCCGTGGCACACATTTTGCCGGAGATTCTCTGTACAATCGTCATCTTATCCTTGAACGGATCAAGAGAGGTTAAGGTCTCGGGCAGCGCGACGCTCTGAAGCGGTTTATCGATCACTTTATCGACAGGACTCTCAAGAAAAGGCCGATAGGCCGGAGGGGTGATGTGCTCTTCGGTAAGGCCACTGCTTTTTAGCACAAACAAAAATCTTTTAGGCGTGGCTCCCGTAGTACGCTGGGCTGCCAGGTGATTCATGAAGGGCGTGAAGGCCATGCTTCCGAGAGATAGCTTCCCGAAGGTTTTGATGCTGTGGCGTCTGCTGTATTTCATGAGCTAGCTCTTATTTCCGGTATAAAAATGAATCTGACGTGAGAAGTGAAATCAACATTTCTTTAAAACTTCCATTACTATCGACATAGGCTTTTTCCGCATTGATGAGAGTTTGCGAATCGCTGAGCAATTCATTACGTCCCATGAAAAAACGAAACGCATGTCTGACGAATGATTGCTTAACGCGCTTGGACTGAGCCAGCTTGTGCATCATCTCGAAAACATTCGCCACTTCGCCATCAAGACCTTTTTCCCCGCTGTAGCTTATGGCACCATTGGTGGCGACCGCTTTGCCTTTTTCCTCAGTACGGAAACGACCGCTGTCATGATAACCTTCAAAAGGCATCCCGAGCGGATTCATTTTCTTGTGACAGCGCCAGCATTCTTCAGCTTCAACGACCGAGAAACGTTCGCGTAGCGTCTTGTGTTCATCCTCTGGCACCTTTGCGTCTACGTTAATGGGAACATCAAGGACAAAGCCGGCCAGCAGCTTTTCACGTATCCACTTGCCTCGGCGCACAGGATCATTTTCAAAATTATTTGAATGGGCGACTAGCCAAGAGGGTTGAGTGAGGATGCCAATGCGTTGCGCTTTAGGCAGATTGTAGGGCTTTTTACTCGAGTTTTCAGCGCTACCCGGATTCACATTATAAGACATCGAGTAATGTTTATTATGCAGTTTCTCGATCGGGCTCAGTTCGCCTGTGATCTTTTTACTTTCAAATTTTTCCTGCGCTTTTTGAGCCGCTTTCAATGGTCTATTACCGATGCTCGTGCTAAAAAAACTGAGGTTTGTGGTCAGCATGTTCTCCAGCACATTTTCGTCCTGGTCAACAAGGTAGAGAATTAACTGGTCAGTGTCGCTGACCATGCTTCGAGTGCCGCTCTCCGAATAATAAGCAAAGCGCTTTTCGTCCTTAAACACATTGGGAGCGTGGTGGTAGCCGAAAAATTCCCGGAAGAACTGGAGGATCCTTGGATTTTTAATTCGATGCGCCGGGCGACTGTCACTTTTGGGACGAGTGAATAATTTCACACTGAGCAGTCGGCGTAACTCACGTTCCACATCTTCTTTTGTCTTGAGCTGGCCTGCTTTCATCACTTCGCCGAGCCCCGAAACACTTCCCCTAGGGGTCATGAGAAACTTTTCCAAGGTCTCATCAATCAGCGCCATATCCTCCACTCCGTCCAGTGGATGCTTGGAGATTTTGTTCTTCGCATAGTAGAGCAGGTCGTCGACACCCGGCGAATCTAGGCCTCCCTTTTTATTTTTGTCCTTGCTACGCTTGTGGTCAAAGTCATCAAAGGGAGGACTGTTGAACAGGGCATAATTCAAGGCGTAAACAAGCTCATGTTCTGAGAGATGTCGGCGGCCGTGACTGTCCTTTTCACCCATGCCCAATTCTAGACGATAGACAAACTCCGGAGAGATCGCCATGGCGATTAGGACGCTTTGCAGTGCCATTAGATTGCCCTGAGGTAAGTTCTTCTTAAACAGGTCGTCGCCATAGCGGCGCACTTCTTCGGGGTTCCCGTCACGATGCAAGAGGACCTTAAAGCAGGTCTGCACCGCCGTGTTGATGTCCGCGTCGCTTGGAGTTCCCTTAGAGTTGAGCACTTTAATAAAAGCCGGTTTGATCAAGCCGACATTCTTCACGAAACTGGTAACAGCCCCCCCGGCAAAGCCACCCGGATTGTTGGCGAACTTGCTACCGTCATTTTTAATCGTCACGCTGACAGGAATCGCTCGGCCGACCGTCAAGATCTCAGCCATCTTTTCCGCATTGACCAGCAGGGTTTCAAGGGAAGTCTGATCAGCTACAATCGAGCTATAGTCGGTAATCCCCGAAGCATGGTGCACGAATTGAAAAAAGGGGTTGGCATAACGAAGGTGTTGGTAGGATCGTCCACGCGCGAGAGTCTTTCCCGCATGATCGCCTTCCTTAACGATATCTCGGCCTTTCCCTCCGATCTGAAATCCCTGCCTAGGCTTCTTCCCATATCGCTCGGCAAAGTTCGCTTCGTAAATAAACGGGCGGGTGCGCCACAAGCGAGCCGGGGTATACGCTTTTGTTGTAATACTGCCATTGAAAAGTAATTCGTGGCTCATGTAGTTGGCGTAATCAGGCAGCAGTAGCTTCTCCTCCAGACCGGTGCCATGTCCTGATTTGTTGAGTTCAGAGGAGATCCATTGGATCACTTTTTGCAGCTCCGCGGCATCAGGGCGCTTCTTTTTTGCAGGCGGCATTTCATCATATTGGACCTGCTCGTAGATTCTCTGCCAGACCCGCACCGTTTCAATCTTATCGAACTCTGCGTTGATCGCATACAAGTCTAGGTCGGCTTTCGGATCATCTGCATCGTGACAGTTCGTGCAATGCTTGTCCAAAAACGGCATCACAAGATCGTTGTAGCTCCGCATATCCACCGCCATTACCGAAACCGGAAAAAGCAAAATGAGGAGTAATACTTGCTTCTTCATGACCCAATTCAATCCAAGCGATGTAGTGACTCAGGGGTAAAGGTCAATGGATAATAAGTGCTTGAAGAAGGCCACCTGCCTGATGCTTTACCTTTACAAGCTACTTGGCCTCTCCCTACGCCTTGGAATGAGTCGCCGTCCCTCTAGTCGCCTGTGATGACGAAAGAATCTCAAAGCTTACGATGATGAAGACCCCAAAAAGGATCCGATTCATCCTTTCAGTAAACCAAGATCCTTCTCGCTACTTCCGAAGCGCCCCAAGTCCACATTGTGTTTGTGGAGGAGCTCCAGGTAGAGATTGCAAAGCGGAGTCGGTTTCTCGAGGACGGTGTGGGCTTGATGACGGTAACCGCCACCTGCCACGATTGTCGGGAGATTGTTGCAGGTGTGATTTGAAGAATCACCAAAGTTACTCCCGATCACCACGGTGGTATTGTCCAGCAAACTGCCCTCTCCTTCGTCGATCTGATCGAGCTCAGCGAGAAAGCGGTCGAGATGTTTCACGATATCGACTTCGATCCGGCTGAGCTTGCCGAGCGCATCAGCCTTGCCTCCGTGGTGCGAAAGGGTGTGCCATCCCCCCGTCGCGCCGGGAACATTGATCGCGCCATAAATCCAATCAAGCGAGAGCGTAATGACCCGCGTCGAATCCGTCTGCAACGCCAGTTTGGAGAGTTCAAAAAGATTGCGGACCTTGGTCGAGAAAGCGAATTCCTGGTCATCGCTCAAGGTATTAGGAACTTCCGGCTTTTTGGTTTTGAGCCAAAATTCCTCGTGCTTCAATTGCGCTTCCAGTTCTGAAATGACGGTCCGGTAGGATTCGATCTTCGAGGCATCGCCTCCTCCCTTCTTCTTGATCTGCTCCATGTCGCGGTAGAGGGAGTGCACGATCTGCTGGTCGTTCTCGATCTGTTGGCGCTTCGCACTCAGATCTTCTTCACCAAAGAGCCGTTCAAAGATCTGCCGTTCGTCATGCATCGGTGGAATGGCCACCCCGCGATCATTCCAGGAGCATCCCCAGCCACGGTCGTAGATACTGAAGGAAAGATACGGAAATCGCGTGTCACCACCCATCTCCCGGGCGAGAATCTGGTCGAGTGAAATGGTATTGGTGAAATTCGTGGCTTCGGGACTCGGCGCTCCGGTCAGGAAAGATTTTTCCGAATCATGGTTGCTGGTCTCCATCCCCGGGTGAAAGAGGTTTTGAAAGACCGTCATTTTCTCCCTCACTGCCATCTCTTTGAGATACTTGGAACTGGTCAAGTCCCCCCGCTTGGTGGGAAAGAAATTTGGTTCATAGAAACCGAGCGAATTGCAAATGAAGATGACCCGTTTCGGCGGTGCTTTCACTCCCGGGGTGCTTGCCGCCCGCGCATTCAGCGAATGCAAAGCCAACGGAAGGGCTGCTCCAAACCTCAAAAACTCTCTTCGGCGGTATTGCTTCATTTCTCTTTTCCGTTCGTTGAATGAGTAAGGACGTGGGTCATGAGAGTTGCCAGTCGCAGGCTTCCGGGATTCGTGCCAAGAAAGTCCCACAACTGAAGGCGCTGGCTCAAATCCGGTTTGTCTCCATAGGCGTATTCGAAAAACTTCTTGCCGAAATTATAGGCAAGCTTCCGCTCGTTGGAGAGCAAAACCTTCTTGAGCCCAAAAATGTCCTGGAAGCTGGTATCGTCGATCTCTCCGGAGGCATCAACCGGTGCACCCTTCTTAAAGTAACCCTGAGGACGATACTGAAAAGTGCTTCGATGGGCTTGCTTGACCCGATATTGATCACGCCATCCTCCCGTGGCATCAAAGCTCTCCAGCGCAAAGCCATAGGGATCGATACTCTTGTGGCAGGCGTAGCAAGTCTTGTTGCTTTTGTGCTGATCGATCTGTTCCTTGAGCGTCTTTGCTTCTCCGTGTTCCGGTTCCAAGGCCGGAACACTCTCCGGCGGTGGCGAGAGCGGCGTGCCCACAATATTTTTGGAGATCCAGGCTCCCCGTAAAATGGGCGAGGTTTCGAAACCATCCGTCGTCACTTTCAAGACACTCCCCATCGTCAAAAGTCCGCCACGGGGCACTTCGTCTGAAAATTTTACCTTGCGTATTTTTTGTCCAGTCACTCCCTTGATCCCGTAGTGCCGGGCAAGCCGTTGATTGAGAAAGGTGAATTTCGAATCGATGAGATTTCGGGCGGGAAGATTTTCCTCGATCAAATGCTGAAGGTATTTCCGAGTTTCAACTGGGAGGTAGTAATTCAGAAGATCATCGTAAAGCGGGTAGAGTTTCAAGGAGGGCGTCACCTTGTTGAGGCCACGCAGATTCAGCCACTGATCACTGAAGGAGCGGACCATGCGGTGGCTGCGCTTATCGGCCAACATCCTCTGAATTTGATCATTCAAGGTCGCGCCATGAAGCGAGTCTGAAACAGCCAACTTCAAAAGTTCCTCATCGGGAACCGAAAGCCACAAAATACGAGCGAGATCCGAGGCTTTGCCAACCGACGAATTGGCATGCTCCCCGGGCGCCATCAGGAATCTTGGTGAGCAAAGGATGGCCTTCAAGCCGACCTTGGTCGCCTCGACAAAGTCGCCTCCCTCCTCAAGTTGGCGGAGTCCAACCCGGTAGTATGGCGCCAATTCCTCCTCACTGAGGGTCGACGCAAAAGCTCGCTCCGCAAAGCGGCGAATCACTTGTTTCAAATCGTCGGGGTCCTTTGAAGCAACTGTAACCGTGGACGTTTCAATTTGTTCATCCAATGGAGTAATGAGGTCCAATTTGCCAATCGAAGCGATTGATTTTCCATCCAGCGAAACCGCATCGGTGACGAGAAACTTGATAAAGCGACTTGTCGTTTCCTTGGGAAAGATAATCGGCTGCTCGTTGGCAAGCCTGACATCCAGTCCCCCTTCCATCACCTTATCACCCCACGTTTTTCCATCGTCGGAAAAGTAAATCTCGTATGCCTTGACCAAGCCATTGCCATTCCCGCCCGACCAAGTGGCAAAGGAAAGCCCTTCAATGACCGCTCCATTCGGGTTTTCAAAAATAACATAATGCGGCGGCTTCGCCACAATCGGAGAGAAGCGCGTGTGCCAGAAGGTCAGATTCGAACCATCCTGCATCCTTTCCTTTTCCATCCCCTCCTGAAAACTACTTACCGTAAACACGCCGCCGATCCGCTTGAGCTCAGTTTGGAACCCCGAAGCCTTTTGGGCCTTCCGTTGCCCGGCCTTAATTCTCAATCCATCGAAGACTTGTTGATAAGACGTCGGAGGCCATGAATCCACCACCGGCCCCCGGACCTTCAATTGCTTGATGTAGATTCCCTCCTTTGGATTCTTTTGACGAAAATTGTGCCGCGAAAAGCAGTGCACCGAAACGCTTTCTCCGGGATGGAGGTAGGCGCGGATGGTATACGATTCCAATTTCTTGTTCCCCAACGAGACCACCCCCAGTAAACGCTGCAGCTGCGGCCGGTCATCGGCATAGTAATACTTTCCCGCATAAACTTGCAGGCTCATATCGTCTTCGAAGTCGGCTACCTTCGCGGCATTAAATGTCAACTCATACCAGCCTGCCACCGGGGGCTCAAAGTTGTCGTAGAAAAAAGAATAGCTGTTACCATTATTAGCCCGGGTCCACGAGAAAAGTGTGCCTTCCTGATAGGGGCGATGGTAGATCCGGTAGCTCTCATGACTGTCCCGGACTTTGCTTGTCACCCAACTCCTCTCCGCGGGAAATCCATCATCCGGAAAGGCATGATCAAGCATTTCGTCTGCCACTGAAAAATACGAACCCAGCATCTCACGGCTCAACTGAATCTTCCGGTTGGAATCAAAATCGTTCGTGCCCCGGTCCTCGGGAATTTTTCCGGCAAGATCGAGATCCGTCCCCAGCAAATCATTCACCGAATGGACAAATTCATGCCGGCTGATTCGGCGAAAGGATTTCCCCACCTGCTTTCCCTGCCGGCCAGCGAGCCATTCCAGCAGCTCTCGCTTCTCCTTTGCATCCGGCTGATCTTTGTCAGCGGGTGGCATTTTTCCCGTCACCAAATTCTCAAAAATTAGAGAACCATCGAAGTCCTCTTTCCCGAGCATCCCGGAGAGATCCAGCCCGCCTTTCTTCGCGCCGTCACCGTGGCAATCGAAGCAATAATGCTCAAAAACCTCCACCGCCTTCTCGTCAGCAAGAACTGCCGGTCCCATCAGGCACGCAACACTGAAAACGATAAATGCGACTTGCTTCACGACAATTCCTGGATTCGACGCGACGCCTGGGCCGCGGCCGTCCGCACCTGGGTTCCAAGCTCAGAGAAGCGACTCTTCGGTAAACGTTTCGCCGGGCCGGTGACCCACAGCGCTCCCACCACACCATCAAATTCATCGACGACCGGAGCCGCGATGCAATGAATTCCCTCGTTGGCCTCGGCATGGTCGGTCGAGTAGCCTTGGGATACGATTCGAGCGCATTCCTTCCGCAACTCAGCCTTGCTTGTAATCGTGCGTGGAGTGTTGGCTGTCAGTTTGATTTGCGAGAGCACCTGCTCACGTGTCTCATCTGCCATATGGGCCAGCAGAAGCTTTCCCGGTCCGTTGTTGTAAAGGGCAAAGCGCAGACCAAGATCCACCACGATGCGCAAAGCTTGCGTCCCCTCCACCTGCTCAATGACCGTTCCTTCGAGTCCACTCAGCACTCCCAACTGAATGGTTTCACTGGTTTTATCCCGCAGGGCGGTCATCGCCGGACGGGCCAGGGCCGCCAAGCTCATGCCGCCCAGTCGCGGCGTGCCCAATCTCAGCCACTGCCCGGTCAGCCGGAAGGCCATCGTCTCCGCATCCCGCGAGAGGTAGCGACGCGCCATCAAGGTCTGCGTGATGCGAAATACCGCATTCTTCGGGATCTCAAGCTGCAGACTTAGCTCCGAGAGGGTGAGACCTTTCGGCGAGCTGCTCAGGGTCTCCAGGATATCAAGAGTCCGATCCAGAGCGGGAACGGAACCGGGTGATTCTTCGGTGGTGACGATGTGGTGCTCGGATTTCATGCTGTCGTGAATTTCACTGTTTTTCTCTCGACACAAGATTGTTCTACATGCAGAACTAATTCTGTCTATAGAACATTTGCTTTTTGTTCAGTCCGAATCTCGATCCCTGCGCGAGATGAGGACCGGGAAAACACGAAGTTAGTTTTGACCACAACCAAACCAAACCAAACCGACAAGACCATGAACCAAATCAATCGAACCTATCTCGCCCTGACCGCTTCCGGAATTCTGACCTGCCTGAGCGGCACCGCCGGGGCGGCGACGATCTTTACCGAGGATTTTAACGGCTACGCCGGTAATCAGAACAGCACCCAAGGCAACACGGGATTGAATGTTGCCTTCGGCGGCAACGTGGCCGGCTGGTCAAAATCGGGCGCTGGCGTCATGCATGCAGTGGACCTCGGCACGTCGAACTGGGCGATCATGTTCTGGCAGGACAACGTCATTACGCAGACCCTGGGGATTGCCGCGAACGACTCGGGAACCGACTACGAGGTCAACTTCGATTATGGCACGGCCGTCTACGCGCAAGCGGGTCAGGCAACCGGTGCCGGCGATTCGATCCTCGTCGAGGTCCTGCGCGGCGACAACACCGTGCTGGCGTCGAACACCTTCACGCCGGGTGCCTGGGATGCAGGTAACTACAATCTCGACGCTGGCCTGCAAGGCACGCTTCCTTACGTCGGAGACGGCACGGGTGACGTTCGTCTCAAGATTGGGCCGGCTGCCGGGAGCTTCAGACAAGGACGCTTTGCCGGGGAGATTGATAATCTTTCCGTTTCCAACGCCATCCCCGAACCATCCTCTGCCATCCTGCTCGGACTCAGCGGGTTCGCATTACTTCTGCGCCGAAAGCGGAGTGTCTGATCTGAGGCCCGGTTATCTCGCAACCAACCAGACCAATGCGGAAAACCAGCCGAAGCCATCCTCTGCTGCTCGCCTTCGGAATTCTGACCTGCCTGAGTGCCGCTGCTGGTGCCCAAACGATCTTCACCGAGGATTTCAACGGCTATGCCGGCAATCAGAATAACACCCAGGTGGACACGGGATTGGAAGTCGCCTTTGGTGGCACCGTGGTCGGGTGGTCAAACTCGGGTGCTGGCACGATGCATGCGGTCGATCTCGCCAATCTCGGCGGGGAGTCGAACCCGTCGGACTGGGCCGCCATGTTCTGGCAGAACAACGTGATCACGCAGACCGTGGGGATTGCCGCGAACGTCTCGGGAACCAGTTACGAGGTGACCTTCGACTACGGTACGGCCGTCTACGCGCAAGCGGGTCAGGCAACCAGTGGCGGCGATTCGATCCTCGTTGAGGTCTTGCGCGGGGACGACTCCGTATTGGCGTCGAACACCTTCACCCCGGGTGCCTGGGGTGACGGCAACTACAATCTCGAGGCTGGCCTGCAAGGCACGCTTGCCTACGTCGGAGACGGCACGGGCGACGTGCGCCTCCGGATTGGGCCGGCTGCCGGAAACTTCAACCAAGGACGCTTTGCCGGGGAGATCGATAATCTTTCCGTTTCCGAACTCGCCGCAGGCGCCATCAACATCACCTCCTTCACCGCGACTCCCGATACCTTGGCCGACTCGGAAGACGTGGTGACCTTCGACTGGACAGTCACCGGGATGCCGCTGGACTCCCTGGAAATCACGCCGGGCAACATCGATGTCCTGGGCGACACCGATGGAACGGGGATCGGAAGCTATTTGCTCGATCCCGGACCTGACGGCATCACTGCATACACCCTCACCGCAATCAAGGGCGGCGACACCGTCATGCGGATGGTGACCGTGACCCTACCCGCCCCGGAGATCACCTCCTTCACGGCCTCGCCCTCGCCTGTTGCTCCGAGCGAAAACGTCACCCTCTCATGGCAGGTCGGACTGCCCGCCACCACGCTGACAATCGACCCGGGTGGTATCGACGTGTCGGGTGACACCGATGGCACCGGGGCCGGTAGCATCATTGTCAATCCAACTGAGAGCACCACTTACACTCTGACCGGCACCCGTGGCACCAGCACCAGCACCAGCACCGCGAATGCTTCCGCCATCGTGGAGACTCCTCCAAATCCGAACGCCCTCGCCTACGAGAGCTTCGATGGAATCTCCGGCCTGAATGTGAACGGCGGTCCCAACGGGCAGGTCACGACCACGCACGAAGTCGGCGTCGGCGGAGCGCTTACCGGATGGAGCAACGCGGGCGCGGGAACGATTCACGCCGTGGACACCAACAACACCTGGACAGGCGGTGTGGTTTCGACCAACCCGCCGAACTGGGGAGTGATGATTTGGCAGGACAACGTCATCACGCAGACGGCCGGGACCGCCGGCTCGAACGAAAGCGGTGTCAGCTACCGCATCGATTTTCTTGCAGCAGGGGCGGTCTATGAACAGGAAGGCCAAGTCAACGACGGCACCACCGATGGTCTCAGGATCGAGGTGCTGCGCGCTTCAGACGACGCGGTCTTGCACACCTTCGATCACATCACAGCCCCGCCGGTTGGCTTGGGCGACCTCGGACTTCTTCCGGTCAACTTCACCTACACCGGCGACGGCAGCGGCGACATCCTGTTTCGGGTCGGTCCAGTGAATGCAGGCGAGGGTCGTTTCCAGGGCACCATCGACAACCTCCAACTTACCTTGGCCGGCTCCGTTTCCGGCCCGGAAATCACTTCGATCACTGAGATTGGTGACGGGGTGTTTGAGTTGACCTTGTTGGGCGCCGCGAACACTGGCTACGAGTTCCGATCCGCAACAATCCTCGACTTCAACCCGGGCATTTTGGCCGAGAATCTGACCGCTGGAGATCCGGCCATGGGCACAATTGGAGGAACCAACGACAGCGTGCTCACTACCGACAGCAGCGGGAAAGGAACGGCGCAACTAAGCTTGGTCGAACCAAAGAACTTTGTGATGGCAACCGAAAGCATGCCGTGAGGCCGCTTGCCCGGTGTGAATGCCACTTGCCCGCTGATCTCCTCGTGAGATTAGCGGGAAGGCAGCAGATTCGCCGCCACGAACCCAACACCGCAAATCTCTTCGCTCTTGATAAGAGCATCCCTTCAGCGTGACATTCATGATCCCTAACATACGACAATTCGAGCCTCTGCTCCCCGACATCATTATCAACCCCCTTCGTGACTCGGTCGCGGCCGTGATGGCGGTCCTTCTTCTCTGCCTCGCCACTCCCGGCGAGGCACAGATCTTCACCGAAGATTTCAACGGCTTCACTGCTTCCGGGGGAAACTTCAATGGCGGCCAATACCAATCCGGGCTGGCGGTGGCGTATTCCGGCACCTTGCCCGACTGGGGGAAATCGGGAAGTGGCACCGTCCACGTGGTGGATACTGCAAACATCTTTGCGAACGGTATCGTGAACCCGCGGGATTTCGCGGTGATGATCTGGCAGAACAACGTCATCACGCAGAGTAGCGCGATTCCCGGGTCGAACGATTCCGGGGTGACCTATGAGGTGAGCTTCGAGGCCAGTCCGGCGGTGTACCAGGCGGGCAGTCAGCAGACTTCGGCCAGTGATGGACTCTTGATCGAGGTTCTCGATTCCGGTTCCAACATCCTCGCCAGCCACACGCACAATCCCGGTGCCTGGGCGGGGAATATCGTCTTCGCCGCGGACAGTTTTCAATACACCGGGGATGGCAGTGGCGACATCCGCTTGCGCATCGGCCCCTCGGCCTTCGGCAGCGGACGTTTCGGTGGAGCCATCGACAACCTTCAGGTCTCGGTCGACGCCCCGGTCTTTGAGGGATACGCGACCGACCCGGCGGTTCACGTGGCCGGTCATGCAATCACACCGAACTTCGCCCAGCTCACTGGAGGTGCAGCAAGTGGCTTTGGCATCTCCCCCACCCTCCCCGCCGGTCTGTCCATCGACCCGGTCACCGGCACCATTTCCGGGACACCTGCAACAGCCTCTCCCTCGACCGAATACACCATCAGCGCATCGTTTACCACCGGCCCCGATCAGGAGGCAACCCTCGACCTCTCGGTTCTCGCGAACTCGATCCTGACCGGCTACTCGACCACTCCCGCGAGTTACATCGCAGGAGTGTCGATTACCCCGAACACACCCCAGGTGCTTGGCGGGACGCCGGACAGCTATGCGGTTTCCCCGCCCTTGCCGACCGGCCTGATGCTTGATCCGCTCACCGGTGTCATCACCGGCACGCCGAGTTCCCTCACTGCGGCGGCTGATTACACCATCACGGCCAGCTTTTCCGGCGAACCGAATTCGATCTTTCTGCTCAACATCGAGGTCGTCGAATTGCCATCCACGCTGATCATCTCGGAGTTCATGGCCAGCAATGACACGACCCTCAACGACGGCGACGGGAATTCGTCCGACTGGATCGAGATTCACAACTTCGGCGCCGCTCCGGTGAACCTCGGCGGCTGGCACCTCACCGACCGAGCGGACAAGCTCGACAAGTGGCAGTTTCCCTCCGTGGTCGTTCCGGCGGGCGGATACCTCCTTGTCTTTGCCTCGAACCAGAACGAGGACGACTACATTGATGCGGGGGGCTTCCTCCACACCAACTTCTCGCTTTCCGCCGGAGGCGAGTTTCTTGGTCTCGTCCAACCTGATGGCCTGACGGTGGTCCATTCCTTCACCCCGGAATTCCCTCCGCAGGTGACCGATATTTCCTACGGACTAGCCAGTGACCTGATGACGATTGGGTTCTTCACCTCCCCCACTCCCGGGACGGAGAACCCCGCCACCCCTTCGACATTGGGACCGTTCATCAGCAATGTCACCGACAACCCCCAGCCCAGCCCGGGTGACAGCGATGACCTTGTGATTTCCGCGCAAGTCGATGCCCTTGCGAATCCGATCGCCTCGGTCACCCTTCACTACCGAGTGATGTTTGGAGCGGAACAGGCCGTGCCGATGAACGACCTGGGCAACGGGCAGTTCAGTGTCACCATTCCACACGCGGCCTCCTTGCCCGGCGAAATGGTGCGCTGGTATGTCACCGCCGAGGACAGCGCCAGTGTCTCGCGACGTGAACCGGCCTATCTGGATCCCGCCAACTCGCCCCAGTATTTCGGTACGATGGTCGACGACCCTGCGGTGGTGTCGGCGCTGCCGACCTTATTCTGGTTTGTCGCCTCACCAGGAGCGGCAAATACGAGCAGCGGAACCCGCTCATCAGTCTCCTTCGACGGACAGTTCTACGACAACGTCTTTACCCGCAGGCGAGGGGCCAGCTCGGCAGGCGTGGCCAAAAAATCCTACAAATTTGATTTCAACAGCGGCCATCATTTCCGCTTCGACCCCGCTGCCCCGCGCGTGAGCGAGATCAATGTCAACTCGACCTTCCAGGACAAGGCCTACATCCGTCCGCAGCTCTCCTACGAGTCCTACACCGCGGCGGGTGTTGCCGCCAGTCACGCCGACACCTGGCGGGTCCAGCAAAACGGCGCGTTCTTCAGCGTGGCCAGCTTTGTGGAACAGGTGGATGACGATTTACTGGATCGACGCGGGCTCGATCGGGAAGGCGCGCTCTACAAGATGTTCAACGGCGTCACCTCGTCGAGCTCCGGGGTGGAAAAGAAAACGCGGCAGCACGAGAACAACTCCGACCTGCAGGCCTTGGTCAACGGCGTCAGCCCGTCGAATCCCAACCGCGCCGAGTATCTCTTCGACCACGTCGACATTCCAGCGATGATCAACTACGCCACTGCCGGCATCATCTCCCAGGACTTCGACCGCTGGGCCAAGAACTTCTACGTCTACCGGGACACCAACGGTTCCGGCGAGTGGTCGCAAATTCCGTGGGACAAAGATCTCACTTTGGGAAATCGTTTTTACGACGACGAGATCAGCGGCAATGGGTTTTCGTTCGAGTCGGGACTCTCCGCGCAAAAGCGTCGCGCCCATCCCTTCCAGGGTGCGGCGGCCCACGCCTGTTGTGGTGCACCCAACCTGATGATCGATCTCGTCGTCACCGATCCACGCACCCGCGAGATGTACTTGCGGCGCTTGCGGACCTTGATGGACGAGCAACTCCAGGCACCCGGCACGCCGATCGCCGAGCGGGTATTCGAATCTCGCATCGACGAGTTGGCCAACGCTGCCACTCCCGATGCAGCCCTGGATCTCGCCGAGTGGGGAGCCATTTACGGCGGCATCCGCGATTTCCCCACCGCGATTTCCCTGCTCAAGACCAACTACCTCGATGAACGGCGGGTGTATCTTTATCAGACGCACGCCGTGGGCGGACCGGCCGGGTCGGTGGGAATCCCGGGCGCCCACCCGAGTGTCGTGCCGCTCACTATTGGCACGATCGATTTCAATCCGGCTTCCGGCAATCAGGACGAGGAGTATATCGAGATCACCAACCCGAACAGCTTTGCGGTCGATATGTCCGGCTGGACCGTCGAGGGAGCCATCGAACACACCTTCAAGCCGGGAACGGTCATCCCTGCTGCGGCGACCGGGCTGCCGCTCTACCTGTCTCCGGACGTCAACGCCTTCCGCGCGCGCGCCACAGGCCTGACCGGCAACGAAGAAAACTTCGTGCAGGGACGCTACCAAGGCCAGCTCTCCGCACGCGGCGAAGCAATCACCATCCGTAACAAAAACGGAAACATCGTGACCACAACCAGCTACGGCGGCTCACCGACTGACTTGCAACAATTCCTCCGCATCACCGAACTCAACTATCATCCCGCCGACCCGAGCGCGGCTGAAATCGCCGCCGGCTTTGGCAACGACGACTTCTTTGAGTTTGTCGAACTGAAGAACATCGGCCCAGCCACCATCGACCTGAGTGGAGCCCGCTTCGTGAACGGCATCGACTTTGTCTTTCCCGCCAGCACCTTCCTTGCCTCCGGGGCGCACATCCTGGTGGTGTCGGATGCCACAGCCTTCGCACTGCGCTACCCCGGTGTTTCGCCCGCCCTCGTCGCCGGTCAATACACCGGGCGTTTCAGCAACGATGGGGAGACGGTCCAACTCCACGATGCCGTCGGAGAGAATATCCTGAAGTTCACCTACAACGACCGCTGGTTTCCCGCCACCGACGGCAGTGGGTATGCCTTGGTGGTGGATGATGAGACAGCCCATTGGAACGATTGGGATGGTGCTCTTGGTTGGGGAATCGGCGAAGATGCCGACGGCAGCCCCGGAGCGCAGAACAGCGCGGTGATTCTCCAACAGTACGCAGGCTGGCTGAATCAGTATTTCACGGAGGCTGAAATTGTTGACCCGCTGATCTCGGGAACCAACGTCGATACCAATGACGATGGGTATTCGAATTTCCATCACTACGCGTTCGGCACCGACCCTCGTGGCTCTGGTCCAGGCAGTCCCTTGGAGGTGGCGTTTGATGGATCCGCACTGGAGGTGACCTATCGCTTCCGCGATCCTGCGCTGGACGTGGCGTTCGAACTGGAGTCGTCGAACGACCTCAGCATTTGGTCGCCCGCGACGACCGAACTACTCGATTTGGTGATTGATGGAGAGTTCTCGACAGTGACCCTGCGCGTCACGAACCCCGGAAGCCAGGACCGGCAATTCGTGCGGGTGCGGGCTACCGAGGTGGCGTTTTAGATTCTTAATGATCACAAAGATCAAATCAGTCCCTGAGCCTCTCTCTCGTTTCCGGCATTGATCCACCTTCGGCTCCGTGCAGACTCGTAATATCCTTCGGTCCCTGGCCATCACCCACTCTCAACCTATGAGATCCATTATCATTATCGCTACCCTTGCGCTCTCGAGTGCTTTGCCAACCTTCGCCCGTGATCACCTCCTCGGCCCCACCGGAATCCTGGCGCAGGCGGTGGGAAATGAATTCCGGGTGTAGCGAATCGAGAGCGGTTCACCGGGTGATGGAATTCTCAAGAAAGGTGACATCATCACTGGAGCTGATGAAAAAGCATTTACCAAGAACGCGCGTCCGGAAATGGCAACCGCCATTGATCGGGCTGAAGCGACCAAAGGCAAACTTCCACTCACTCTCAAAGAAGGGCGCAAGGTCTCCCTGCAGCTTCGGCCTCTCGGACCTTACAGCAAGACGGCACCGTGGAATTGTAAGAAAACCGACGCCATCATCACGCGCGTTGCCGATCAAATGCTGGAAACAAAGAGCTTTGTTGGCGGACAGATCCCCGTCGGCTACATCGAAGTCGCGGTAGCCTTCGTGCCAATAAGATTTAGCACAGCGCGCACCCTCAGCCTGCTTTCACTAGCATCCCAGTGATTACTGCTGCTTGAATCTGCCCCAAAACGCAAAAGATTGAAGGCAATTCAAAGCAAGAGATTGTCAACCGAACATAAGCAAGGAATCTGTTTTTAGATTACCTTGTTCCCGATGCAGAGCCCCCCCAACCCTCTTTATTTTAATGACTTTCTCTGGAGTGCAAGCTCCTCCCTGTTCTGTGGTTAAGTGCGTAAGTGTGTGTGTTGTCCCCATAGATGCAGGGGGGGGCGTTCTTAAGATCTTCATCCTAATTATTCGACTCCTCTTTCAATTTCTCTATCGCAAAATCTAATTTCAACCAATCGAGATTGAGAGCCCACTATTCAACCCAAAAGTTGATCGTCGTTCTGGGGATCCTAAAAGCTCGTTGTTCAGCTTATTGGGATCGGTGCCGCTCCATATCCATTGAAATCAAGACCTAATCTCCGTCATCTCCCCCGTGCTATCCGCGAACTTCTTCGTCGGCGTATCCACCGCATTCAGCATCGAGACAAACAGATTCGCCAGCGGCACCTTCTTCTCCCCTTCAAAGGAATGCAGGTTCCCATGTTTGAAACCAAGGGCATTTCCCCCTGCGACCTGAATGGGATAATTCTTCGTGCTGTGAGAAGCATGTGGATGAGCGGAACCCCAAACGACCACCGTTTGGTCGAGCATGTTGCTATCGCCTTCGGGAGTGTTTTTCAATCGATTCAAAAAGTAAGCATGTTGCTTCGCGCGCCAGTTATCCCATTGCCCGGACTCTGTAGGGCGCTTATGCGCGATGTCATGCGTCGCCCCTTTGTAGCCCAGGACATAGTTCGCATAGTTATACATCTCACTAGCACTCGAATGCTCACTCTCCAGCATCAAGGTCGCAAAGCGCGTCAAATCAGTCTGGAAAGCGAGGAAAAGAAGGTCATACATACACCTCGTATATTCCTCGGGATCTTTGTGAGACACCTCAATATTCAGCCCCTTGGTATCGACATTCGGGAGCGACTTGTGCGTCCATTCGCTGGTGCGTTCGACCCGCTTTTCCAAAGCCCGAATCGAATCCAGATACTCCTCCACTTTCTGCTGATCTTCTTTTCCCAACCGACCTTGCAGCCGCCTGGAGTCATCCATCATGAGATCGAGCACACTGGCCTCGCGCTTGAGGTCGGCACGGACTTGCTCGACCCCTTTTCCGGCGTAGGGATTGAAGAGACGATTGAAAATTTCCTGCGGGCGATGCATCGAGGGAATCGGCTTACCCGGCCCATAATGCGAGAGCGTCTTGGCACTGCCATACGAGCCAGTGCCACCCTCCGTGCCCAGCACCAGCGAGGCGTAGCGAGTCTTGTGACCGTTGATCTTTGCGGCAAGCTGATCGACAGAGATATTGTTCGTTTTTTCAAGCCCCGACATGTTAGCTCCAGTGGCAAAAACATCACCACTACTGTGGCCACCCATCCCGACTCCACCGGCATGATCGAGACCGCGCAAATAGCTCACGGAGTCCTTCAGCGAGGCAAAAGGAGCTGCCGATTTATTAAAACTAAGCAGGCCTGCCTCTTTGCACGGCCACCAGTTCCAATCGTGGTGTGAGCCGTCTTTATTCTTCGGTTCGTAAACACCGTAGGCGATGTAGCTGACCACCATGCGTTTGGGCAGCGCCTTGCCAGCGGTCTTGCCCCACGACATTCCTTGAAGAAATGGTAAGGCCAATGCCGCGCCGCCGCCTCGAATAAATTCACGTCGATTGAGATGCCAGGATTTTTGTGTCATAGGATTATTATTTTTTGGATTTAGTTCCTGTGAAGGTGGGGCTTTGGCAAACTGAGACGATCATATCCTGCAGCTGATAGCCATTTTTCTCTGCTTGCTTGAGTAATTCCTCAACCGCAAATCGGTCACGATAGGTCAGCTCTCGACCGATGCTGTAAGTCATCAATCTGCGAATCACGTTCTTCGTGATCTCATCCTTTCGTTCCTTGAGCAGATATTTTTTGAGCTTCTCCATACCATCCACTTCAGGCCCGTGAGGCACGCGTGCGGTGGCATCGGCCTTCTCGGTGTAAACCGTTTTCAAATACTCTTGATAGCCAGCAAGGGTTTTATCTTCTTTGATGCTAAAGCCTCGCACTCGCACTTTTTCTTTCGGCACCAGAGGCTGGAATTTCCCAATCGCGCTGTATTGCTCGAAGGGAATGCCCCACGGATCAAGACGCACGTGGCAATCATAGCAGCTCTCCTTTTTTCGATGAAAAGCGAGAAGGTCTTTGATCGAAACCGCTTCCTCCGCCGATTCACCTGCCGAGTCAGATAGAGCCGGCACATCAGCAGGCGGCGGCTTCACCTCATCTCCCAAAATTGCCTCACGCAGCCACACTGCACGATAGATTGGATGAGGTGCCGAACCAGTCGAGTTTCCGATCAATACAGAACCATGTGTTGGAAGCCCGCCGAGACGATTTTCGGGCTTGATGGGAACAGCGCGGAACTTCAGCCCCTTCACGCCATCCACTCCGTAATGCACCGCAAGTGGCTCGTTGAGGTAGGCAAAGTCCGAATCGATGATGCTCATGACGCTCGCATTTTTTCGAATCAACTCGCCAACAAACCCAACCGTCTCCTCCAGCATGTAGTCACGGATGGTCGGGCGGAAAAGCTGCTCCTGCCCACGCCGCTCACCGAGATGAACGGTGTAGAGAAATCGCGGGAAAAGATCACGATTGATGTTCACCGTTTTCATCTTGGTGACGCTCAGCCATTGCGTGGTGAAATTTTTGACAAATCCCGCCGCCCGTTCATCTGCGAGGAGTCGACGTGTCTGAGCCTCGATCACTGCGGGGTCATTCAGTTTGCCCGAGGCCGCGAGATCAAAGAGCTCCTCGTCAGGCATACTCCCCCAGAGGAAATAAGAAAGGCGCGAGGCGAGTTCATACTGCTTCGTCGCCGCGGCGTTATCGATCACGGTGTGGTAGAGGAACTGAGGAGAAATCAACACCATCGCCAACGTCTCGCGCATGGCCTGCTCCAGCGTCTCGAATTCCTTATCGTAGATTTTATAAATCAAAAAGTAATGATCCACTTCATCCCTTACAACGGGTCGGCGGAAGGCTCTGGTCATGAACTTCCTGATCACTTCGTAGGCGTATTCGGCTGGCTTCGTTTCACGCAGTGGAGAATCAAAAAGGATACGCGTATGGTGCTCCGGCGGCCAGACGTCGGTCACGGGAGCCTCGAATTCAAGCGACTCAAGAACCACGCGGGGAGCTTCCACACTCCATGACGAATCGAAGCCGCTCTTGCGGTGGTCATTAAGTTCACCGTTGTCGAAAATATTCTGCGCCGTGATGGTGATGCTCGGCGGGGTGACTTTATTCCGATGTGCCTGGGCTGGCTGAACGGGAATATTCTCAATACGCCCGCGCAGCTCAAAGACCTCAGGCTTGTCAGGCGTGTTTGTCAGATGGATGGTTCCCACCTCGTGATAAACGCCCGATCCCGAGTCATGACGAAGGCTTGTGCCCATGACCAGGCGGAGCGGCACTTCCTTAAAATCCGATCCCCGGGGGAAATTCCCAGAGGCTTCCACGCGGATTCTGAACTCCCCGGTTTTCGGCCAGCTCTTCACGCCTGTTGTTTTACTGCCAACTCCTGGCCCGTGGTAAACACCGATCTCCGCTTTCGTCAGCCCGCCCTTACCCGCCTTGCCATGCTCCCACTTCGGGTTCGTTCGATGAACTTCCGGCTTCCCCGGATCTACGATCGCACTGTTCATCGCTTTGATCGCGGCCTCCTTATAGCGAACCAGCTGATCCGGCCCGACCATCATGAATTTTGCCGTGTTATTAAAATGGTACGGCTTATCCGGATCGACAGGCAGATCCTTGGCCAACTCCAATTCGAAACCTAACAAATCACGCATCGTGTTTTGATACTCGAAGTTCGTCAGCCGACGCGTTGTTGTCGCGGTCGCGACTTTGCTCTGCTTTTTCACATAATCGCGCAGACCGGATTCGATCCACTTGACCACGGCAGCGCGATCGGCCGCACTGGGTTGATCCTCTTCCTCGGGTGGCATGTCCTTGTGCGCAAGGGCATCGAGTATGTGCTCCCAACGTTCAAGTTCCTGCCCGGCAGCGAGATCGCCGTCCAGACTGTGCACCGTGATTTCACCTTTGCTCTTATCCGGGCCGTGGCACTTAAGGCAGTTCACCTTGAAAAAGGGTTTGATATGAGACTCGAAGCCCGCTTTTCCTTGCGGGATCTCTTTCCCGGCTGATTTCGGCACAGCGGTATCGGCATCGGGCTTATTTTCTGCAATCAGGATACCGGCAAGTAGCATTAAAATCCCAGCGATCAACGCTAGGGGAACAAAGTGAGGCCGATGTTTCTTAAATCTCATATTCGGGATGGACGGGCGGTCTAGGCGCTATTCGGCTCGGTCTACGCAAATACGCAGAATTTTCAATGGATTGTGTATTAAGCAGACCCTTATTCACAGAATAGCTTCGCTGATTTACGACACCTTAAGGGGTGAGTCTAAAATATAAGTCCGCACCGTTGCGCGATTTTCTCGGCAGCAGCATCCGGAATCCCAATTGGAAGTGCGAGCGCACAAAACCCGATTAAATAGTAACGATTTTTCAGTAAACTTATTTTCATTTTTGCGGTATATTTTGAAATGTTATTTCTCTGTTGAGACTTCAAATTCCGCCAGAATTTTCTCTGAGATCTGCTCAGCCAGCTTCGAGTAGACCGCTCCAGAGAAATGCACATCATTTCCTCCCTTCCATTCAGCGTATCCCTCCCACTTCGTCACTACGCTGTGCAGGTTGTTGATCGGGATTCCGTGCTTCTTCATCACCTTGGCGGCCGCGGCATTGTAGATGAGTTCGTCGCCCTCGGGATTATGAGGAGCATTGGCCGGGATCGGGGTGATGTTGGCCCAGATGACCTTGGCTCCATTAGCCTTCAGCAAGGTCACGATCTTGGCCAGATCCTTGGCGTATTGATCGACCGGGTTGTGCCACGCTCCGTTCCGACCGCGAAAGATGTCGTTCAGACCGAAGTTGAAATGGATCACATCATAAGGGGTGTCTTCCAAATGCTTCCCGAAACGTTCGAAATCCACAATGCATGCCTTGGCACTGCCAAAATCCAGATACTTCGCCTCCCCCCGTGAATGCCAAAACGTTTCCTTCTGGATCCGGTATCCCGCCACCGCACCCAGCTTGGTCACCTCCGCCTTACCCTCCAGGAGCTTGATCAGGGATTTGCTGTAACCACCGGAGATCGAATCTCCAATGATCAAAACCTTGGGAATCGAATCCGCCTGTGTTCCTTTTTGAGGTCTCGACGGACCTAACTGTTGTTTCGAGAGAAACGCTTTAGTTCGATTGGCTGCGTCGTCGAACAACTTCATATCGTTGTTGATATGCCCATGCACACCTCCGCGCTCAAGCACCAGCTCGCAGACGTTCTTGCTGTCACGCATTTTCTTATAGAACGCCATGAGCGTAGGATAGGGAGCGACACTGTCCTTGTCGCCGTGGAAGATCAGCGTGGGCGGCATCTTGGGACGGATCTGGTGCAGTGGGGAGATCGTTCTCCATTCGGCGCCAATCACCTTGTTACCGTATCCTTCGGGTGAGGTGTCGAGGACAGAGAAAAGAAGAACCAGGGCATTGGGCTTGCAGGAAACTCCCAGGTCTTCATCGGCGTGCTCGACGGTATCGAAAAGCGCCGTTCCCAGCGCCACATGCCCACCGGCTGAACCGCCGCCGACTGTGATCTGTTCCGGGTCGATTCCCAGGTCTTTGGCATGGCGCCGAATATAGCGTATCGCCGCTCGGCCATCTTTGACACAGTCAAAGACCGTGGTACCGCGGCCAGTCAACCTGTATTCCGCGCTGATCCCGACAAAGCCGTCCGGCACCAAACTGGCGGCGTAGGGGTAGAAGCGACGGGGGCTGCCGCTACGCCAGCCGCCGCCATGGAAAACCACGTATGCCGGTCGCTGGTCGCTGGCCTGGAAGCCTTCGGGATGGAAGAGGTGGAGGTTCAGCTTCCGCAGTCCGACCGTCTTATATGTGAGCACTCTGCTCGGCTCCAAGTTCTTCTGCATTGACCCAAACGAACGGGTGCTTACAGGGGGTTGCTCGACAAGTGCTGAGGCAGTCTTCTTGGCGTGCTTGATGATGAAGTCGGCCATGGCCTGATCCTCAAAGAAGCCGGTCCAGTAATTGTGGCCCTGGCCCTCAAAGATCGTCACCGTCATCGGCCCGCCCATAGACTTGTAGCGCTCCTCCACGAGGAAGGAGTTGTCCTTCGGCGGCACCAGCGTGTCGACGTCCCCGGTGTTGTGATAGATCGGCACCTTCGCCTTGGCGAGCGGAGCGAGGCGGTCGATGGGATTATGCTTTTTGAGTTCTCTGGCGAATTCCTCTTCCGACATCCCATACTTGCCCGCAGCGGATTTCATCCCCGGGTAACTCGATAGATTGCAGACCGGATAAATCCCCGCCAGGCAGGCCACCGACTCGGGGTGTTCCGCGGCCCAGTTGTACATC